>Ga0325410_1002643_pt1 | contig 20062 bp, 23 predicted proteins | sample PopdelMetagenome_16_FD_206182 | JGI IMG/M metagenome (GOLD analysis project Ga0325410, IMG submission 206182) | Populus deltoides microbial communities from Bellville, Georgia, United States - Xylem-PdIQD-R3 | ecosystem: Host-associated > Plants > Phyllosphere > Stem > Wood/Secondary xylem... | reverse complement strand
TTTTAAATAATAAAAATACTTTTTTACTCGCGTGAAAAAAACTAAAGTTGACCAATTTAAATTTTTTTGATACCCTTTAATTTATTTTTTATTTTTATTTTTATTTTCACTTTTATTCTTTTAATTACAATTTTTTATGTGATTAATTTTTCTCGACATCATCTTCAGTGTTTGATTTGTTCAGGATTAAGTTTAATAATTACTTTATTTCTCATGTTTCCAATTTATTGACACGAATCACAAGTTTTAAAAGTTAATATAGTTAGGGATTCTTTTTTTTTTCCTCATTTTCTTTTATGATTTTATCATTCTACGTTATTGTTTTATAAAAAAATAATTATGTGGTTATTTTTAATTTTTTTATCGGTTTTTCCCGATCTCATAAACTAGACCACAGGTTTTGTAGGTTTTTTTTGGAGAGAGATTGTTTTTTTTTAATTGTTTTGTTTCGTATTTAATTCTTTAAGATTTTATTTTTTAAATTTATACAAATAAGCTTTATTTTATAAAAAAAATATTTATTTTAAAATAATATTTATAATATGTTCAGCTTTGCATAATATTTTTTTCTTTTATTTTATTCACTTAGTTCTATATGTGTTTATATTTTTATTATCTTTTATTGATTTTAATAAATAAATTCAATAGACACAAATAAATAAAAATATCATTTTACGAGATTAGGTGTACATCTATCTTTTAATTTTTCATGTTTCTCTTTTAGTTATTATTAATAATTTTATATTTTATTTACATATATGATTATCGATTTATTTTATTAGATGTTTGGATAAATTTTTTAATTTATACTTTTAATTTTTTTTATATAAAAAAAATATCAAAATAACCTACATTACATATTCATGTTATTTTCTTAAAAAGAAATTACGACATGCACTGCGCACGGCTTGAGTAGCTAGTTTAACATACAAATTCTCTACAAGATCACGCCCTCAATTCCTAATATATGTTATAAATTAAATTTGTTTACATTTCATGTAAAAATAGTCTAGTTGGTTTTTATATTTATTTTGATGATGAGATTATTGGCTAAATAAAGTCGGTCCACTTATAAATTAAAAGAAGAAAAGGAAAAGGAAAAAAGAAAGTCGAAGAAACTCCAAGTTTACGGCTTGCTTAAATATATATGCTGCTAAACTCCAGAAATGAGCAGGCAAAGGATCACACCAAACCTTTTTCTGTATGTTTTTGGTAGCTGGCGGAGAAGATAATTTTGAATTTCTGACTGGTAATTATATAAGATGCTTTAGGCCATCATTACCATTGCCTCCAAGGGTGAGCTTGAGTTTCTATAAATTTAGATCTTAACATCACCCAACTTCTCCACTCTCAAAGAAACATAGAGAGAGATGGGAAACAACAATGGCTATCTTCCTCTCTTCGAAACAAAGTCATCAAGAAGACCTTTTCTGATCAAACTATATGTGCTTACAATACCTGTGGCTATTTGCATGATATGGGTGTACAGAGTGAGGTACTTGCCAGTTGAAGGAGTCTTGGAGAGGTGGGCTTGGATTGGAATGTTCTTTGCAGAGCTATGGTTCAGTTTTTACTGGTTTGTTACTCATCTTGTTAGATGGAACCCCATTTTTCGTTACACTTTCAAAGACAGGCTCTCTCAAAGGTAAGATATCACTACTAGTGTAATTTATTTCTGTCCGGGCTAGTTACAACTTACAAGTCCCTTTATAATGATTGTGAACTACTTGACAGGTATGAGAAGGATTTGCCAAGGGTAGACATATTTGTGTGTACTGCAGACCCAGAAATGGAGCCACCAATCATGGTGATCAACACGGTCTTATCGATGATGGCCTATGATTATCCACAGGAGAAGCTGAGTGTTTATCTGTCGGATGATGGTGTCTCAGAACTGACCTTTTATGCAATGCTAGAGGCATCAAGGTTCTCAAAGTATTGGCTACCGTTTTGCAAGAAGTTCAACGTAGAACCAAGATCACCCGAGGCCTATTTTCAGATTGAACCACTGGATGACCCTGTCAAGACCAAAGAGTGGTTGTTCATCAAGGTAAGCTATGCTGGGGTTAATATGACAGCTCTTTAATCTTGACCTTAGCTAGTTTGATTTGTGTTAAGTTAATGTAACTGGAGTTAGTTTAAGTGGTGATTAAAGTTACCAAGTGTAATGCTAGCATTGTTGATTTAGTATGTATAAAGAGGGCTGAAAGTTCTGGAATTGTAAGAGGAAAAAACAGTGGTGAAAGCGAATAAAAAAAATCTGCAGTTTAGAGAAACCCTTCTCCTGTTCATGCCTGATTCTGCAGAAAATTGCAGGCCTGTGTTTTGTTGATTTAAGTGAGTTTCTCATGTCCTTGATGACTTGTCAATGACCCAAACATCCACCCTAAACTATGTTCTTGTCGACAAATGTTAGTCTACCTGGTGCTTGTCCAAAATGATTCCTTTCACGTTGATGTCGCTTTACTCCAATTTGATCGCAAACTGTTTCTTTCAACTGTAGAAATTATATGGAGACATGAAGAACCGGATTGAGGTTACATCAAAGCAAGGCCAAGTTCCGGAGAAAATTCGTAAAGAACACAAGGGATTTTCTGAGTGGGATTTTGTTTCAAGCCGGCTTGACCATCAAACCATTGTTGAAGTACTTGATCTTCAACATTTCTAATGCCAGAATCAGTTTACTTACTGAAAACAGTTTGTTCATAGAATTGACCTATTTTTTGTAGATACTAATTGATGGGAGAGATCCTCTGGCCATGGATAATGAAGGACAACGTTTGCCAACTTTGGTATACTTGTCACGAGAAAAGAGGCCTCAATATCCTCACAACTTCAAAGCCGGAGCCATGAATGCACTGGTTAGTTGAGGATTTTTTTAATTAAGCATGTGATTTAGTTCTTGTTTCTGTTGATTTGCAGTCCTTAGTCATGGCAGTCTTTCGCAATTTCTGGCTGAATAGATAAGGGTGTCGTCAAGGATAAGCAATGGTCCTATTATCATGAATGTCGACTGCGACATGCACTCCAACAATTCAAGTTCTTTAAGAGATGCCCTGTGCTTTTTCATGGACGAGGAGAAGGGGCATGAGATTGGATATGTTCAATATCCACAGTCAATGATGAATGTTACGAAGAATGACCTTTATGGCAATTCCTTGAATGTGATATTCAAGGTATGCATTATCCCATTACCCCTGAATCCTCATAAGTTCAGTACTAGAGAGTAAAAAATAGCTAGTAACAGGAGGAGTTTGTAATGGTTTCTTTGCTTCTATCTGTTGTGGTTATCAATCAAGATGGAGTTTCCAGGCATAGACGCAAATGGAGGGCCTATGTATATAGGTACTGGGTGTTTCCACAGGCGAGTGAGTCTTTGCGAGAGGAAGCATTGCAATGAACACAAGGTAGACTGGAAGAGAATGGCTGACATACAGATTGAAGGAAATGCTAGAGATATAGAAGAAGAATGCAAAGTCCTTGCAAGTTGTGCATATGAAGAGAACACTCAATGGGGAATTGAGGTCTCTCTCTCTCTCTCTCCCTCCCTCCCTCTCCCTCTCTCTCTCTCTCGCGCAATGGTCTTGGATGCACAAATTAATACCATTAAACAAGGGTTTCAAATTCACAGGTGGGTTTGAAGTATGGCTATCTACTGGAAGATGGAATGACAGGATTCTCTATAAGATGTAGAGGTTGGAGATCAGTGTACTTCAATCCTGAAAGGAAAGGCTTCTTAGGACTTGCCCCTACAACACTACTGCAAACATTGGTCCAGCAGGAGAGATGGTCTGCAGGTGAATTACAAATTCTCCTATCAAGGCATGGTCCCTTCTTCGACGGATATAAGAACATACCCCTAAAACTCCTACTTTCATACTGTATCTACTTTCTATGGGCTGCCAACTGCTTCCCTACACTGTACTATGTGGTTGTACCATCACTCTGCCTGCTCAGAGGAATCTCCTTATTTCCAAAGGTATGAACTTTTCAATTCTGCTATATCTAATTTGATCTCTACATCTTTGAATAAAATGCAGTCAATTACTTGTGTTTCTTGCAACATTAAGAACTTTATTAGACTCGCGGAAAACTTTATCTTCCCCAGGCATCTAGCCCATGGATTCAGGCATTTGCATATGCCTTCTTTGCCGACCGAGCATATGGTCTCGTAGAATTTCTATGGTGTGATGGTACATTTCAAGGCTGGTGGAATGATCAAAGGATTTGGATGTTCAAAAGAACAACATCCTATTTAGTTGGCTTCTGTGACACTATCCTAAAGATGTTAGGATTCACAAATCATGCCTTTGTAGTCACTGCCAAGGTTGCGAGTGAGGATGCTTCTAAGAGATACGAGCAAGAGATTATGGAGTTTGGTGTCCCTTCACCAATGTTTAACATCTTAGCAACACTTGCCCTGCTGAACATTTTCAGTTTTATTGGTGGAATAAAGATGGTGATTTCGGATGTCGAAAACAAGGTTTTAGACCTCTTCACATCGCAGATAGTTCTATCTGGGCTCATAGTTTGGATCAACCTACCAGTATACGAAGGGCTCTTCTTTCGAAAGGACAGTGGCAGGATTCCCAATTCAGTGACATACAAATCACTTATTGTTTCACTGTTGGCTTGTTCAATTGCCCTGCACTAAAATGACCATATCCCTCTTCAAACCTACTAGGAATGCTGCCTATTTTCTACTCACTAATAAATTAATGTAAGATCATGTGGCTGGATGATATGTTTGTTAGTTTTGGTGCTTTCCGAGGTGTATCAAACTTGGCCATGATTGTGCAGTTTTATGTTTCAAAATGTTTGCATATACGTTGAGGAACATCAAAGAAAAGGACCCGATAGAGCTTAATGATTGCTCAGAAATTGCACAGAAAGGGAATTGAATAATTCATGGAATACTTCAGATATTTGTACTTCAAAAATAGTAAATGACAGACCATTAACAGCTCAATACAAATATGTCTGAGTTTCCCGAATGAGGACATCAAGTAAGAAGAAAATAAGATGCTTTAGGAAAACAAACTTTACATTTCATGTCTCTCACTCTTTTCCTTCATAATTGTAGAAAAACTGGTATATAAAGAACAGGATTTTGTTTAAGCAGATGAACAACCGAAAAGAACAAAGAACAGAATTTTCAGCGAAGTGAACAGAGAGCAGAATAGTCTCATATGGTTACTGTCATCCCTTGTCTTTTATTTATAGAAGGAATCAAATATTACAGAATTGTAAAAAGAAAAAGAAACGTAACAGTCATAATCTCCTTTATCTAAGAAGTTATGTAACTAACTAGATTTATTCTAGATAAGTTTAACTTTAACGAATTGAAAAACATACAAATCAACATCAAGATTATGCTGCCATTAACAGATAGACAGCAATGCAATAGACAACAGCTAAGCAACGTTGTTCCAGCTTCGGTGCCATAGCTTCAACAATAATATCTCTTCTCTGTAAAAATTATTTGTTATTTATATTTTTGTAATAGATTTTTTTGGTATAAAACATATATATTTTTAGAAACTGGCAAGCTTTTTAAGCTTGGCTGGGAAGCTTTTTAAAGCACAAAAGTTGTAAAAATCTCATTTCCACAAAACTTACAGTTTCCAACCGCTATGCAAAAACATACTGCGATGCCACAAACTAAAATAAGCTTGGCTGGTAAGCTTTTTAAAGCACAAAAATTGTGAAAGTCTCAATTCCACAAAAGTTATAGTTTTTTTTTGCATCAAGTAAATAAGGTGTATATAATTTCTAACGTATTTATTTTCCAGAGATTTCTCTAGTTATTAACCACACTTTAAACCAAATATGTGAGCCTTGAACATCAGACTTGTCACGACCCGATTCCCGGGTCCGTGACCGGCAACGCAGGAGCGGTGCTGAAAGGACACCCCATTTACGCTAAACCTCAAAACGGACATATCAAAAGAACAATTTATTCAAAAATAAGCAGCATTTTATAATCTTCAGAAATATTATATTATTCAAAACTGATGAAACCAAAAGATAGTTTAAAACTCCTCATCAGTAATTAAAACAAAAACAATAATCCATAATACTCATTACATTGTCAAAATCCAAACTTAATTAAAACAAGGTAATAGTGGAGCGTCTAAGACATCGAATCAAAACTAAAAGGAAAGCCTCGCAAAACAAGCAAGGCATACCGACCAAAACTGAAGAAGCAGGAACACTCTACAAGTCCAACTGCTATCAAAAACTAAGAACCTGAAATAATATTAAAAATGAGGGGTGAGTTCAACCAACTCAGTGAGGGAATAATATTTAATATACATTTTAGATATTAATAGTTTGCAAGATTATTTATCTTGATATACATATACATATACGTACTAAACATATTATCATAACGTAGTGGAATACATGTCAAAGATCAGATGACACCCGAAGGTGACCAGATGACACCTAAAGGTGACCAGATGACATCCGAAGGTGACCACTGTGGGATGATCAGTCGTCACAGGCTGATGCCTCTCTCACCAGCTAGGTATACAGAATACTATGTGCACATAGGCTAACTACTCTCCGTTAGCATGGAGTTACTGACAAGTCCCATATCAAGGCATAATAGATATTCACAGAATCATCAAAGAAACGTGTATCATATCAAATAGAATTTAGTTTGACAGATTGCGAGTGCAAATTCAAGAATAAATGAGTACTCGGAAAATAAAGCAATATATATAAATATTCAAGAAATTAACTAGTACTCATTGTATAATCAACATACATATTTATGTATAATATATGCATATTAAAGATTATCCCACTCACCCGGAAGAATATAGATTAAAAGGAATATCAGATGAAAGACCCGAAAAACTTATTAAGGATCGTTAGGAGAACCTACAATAAATATACGAAATATACTCAAAAGCAACTCAAAGCAACACAAATAAAAGATTCCAATGCATAAAAGAAAACTAGGCTTAGTCTCCTAGGTTTAGGGACTAAAACGACAATTATCCAAAACAGGGACCAAAACGTAATTTTACCAAAATTGGACCAAACTGTAAATACATAACCATACTGAAATTTCACCCATAAACCATCCTTAATTCTGTCTAGAACAAACCAGGGACCGAACTGTAATTTTTATAAAGTTTAGGGACTAAAGTGTAAATTCCCAAAATTTAGGGACCAAACTGAAAATATTCTAAATCAATTATCAAACTGAGATTCATCATCCTTAACCTCATAATAACACTGTCCAGAGTCTCAAAATACATTTAGGGGTCAAATTGTAATTTTTCCAAAGTTTAGGGACTAAACTGAAACTTTCACAAATCAAGGACCAAAATAAAATTTGGTCATCTTCAACCTCAAGACCATTCTGTCCAGATTTTACAGCAAGGTAAAAATGAATTTCTTAACCCATAAAAATTAATTTAAACAAATCAACTCACAAATCTTTATTTCTAACAACATACTAATTAATCACCTAACATTAAACCATTAATAATCATAAATCAATCTTAACAATATAAACCTCCAATCCTTATAAACCCTAATCTATTCTTTAATCATTCCATAAACAAACTATAATTGAAAGTAGTATGAAAGAGAACCACTTACTTGCTACTTCCATCTTTCTTGAACCAAAAACTCAAGATCAAAAACTAAAATCTTAGGTTTGAGGAGGAAAGGGTCACGGCGGCTACAGGAATTAGAAGAGAGGAAAGAAATTCTCTTTCAACTCTTCCTTAAATACCTAGGTTAACTTAGGTTGGGTTTGGGCTGACTTGAGCTTAGGTTTGGGCCAAAAGTCTGGGTCTTACAAGACTCACTTGTCTTTTCTGCTTCTATATATGCTTGATCTTTCATAATCTCTCGGAGTGTGTGTGTGTGTATGAGAGAGAAAGAGAGAGAGAAGGGAAAAAATGAATATCTTCCACTCTTTGAAACAAGGGCATCAAGAGGAAGGCTTCTGTTCAAACTATACGTGCTTACAATATTTGTTGCTATTTGCATGATACTGGTGTATAGAGTGAGTTACTTGCCAGTTGAAGGAGCAGTAGAAATATGGAGTTGGATTGGAATGTTCTTCGCAGAGCTATGGTTCAGTTTTTACTGGTTTATCACTCAACTTGTTCGATCGAACCCCATTTATCGTTACACTTTCAAGGACAGGCTCTCCCAGAGGTTTTAAATGTTTCCATTTTCACTGTATGTGCTTTACTCTATCCAAGCTAGACACTTTGGTTATAATGATTATGAACTACTTGATAGGTACGAGAAGGATTTGCCAGGGGTGGACATATTTGTGTGCACTGCAGACCCAGAAATAGAGCCACCAACTATGGTTATCAACACGGTCTTATCTATGATGGCCTACGATTACCCACCAGAGAAGCTAAGTGTCTATCTATCGGACGATGGTGGCTCAGACTTGACCTTTTATGCAATGTTAGAGGCATCAAGATTCTCAAAACATTGGCTACCATTTTGCAAGAAGTTGAAGATACAACCAAGATCACCAGAGGCCTACTTTCGGACAGCTCTTGAGCCACTAGATGACCCTAACAAGGCCAAAGAGTGGTTGTTTGTCAAGGTAAACATCGTAGATTTCATGGCCTCTTTTTTTAACAGTTAATTTATAGTGTCGTTTTTCATAATGAGAAATCTGTAAATCAACCCTGAACGCTTCAAGTAATTAAAAGGTGATTAACACGGCATGGATCGGTAATAAAAAAGGAAGTTAAGATAGTGAATGGTGCTTACTACTTAGAAACGAGTAAAGATCATTAGCGTTTTGTTGCCCTCTTAAAACAGAAAAAAGACGATTAGGATAAACGAATAAATTTATCTCCGAAATCATTTTGGGACTGCACGTAGACATTCCCCTATGTCCCACATGTTTTGGTCTAGTCTAGCTTAATTCCTTGCAATTGGAGGAGTGGTCCAAAACAAGACAAGAGATTTGTCCATCTTGTTAAGTTGAGGTCCCCTTCCATCTTTAAAGCAGACAATTCTAGCAGATGTGTGTGAGGTTGTGCTTGGAGCCTGAGGAGATGAAACTATTGGTATCCACCAGAAATTGTGGTGGTGACCCACTCTTACTGCTGTGTTGTGACAATTATTTCCCATGTCGGAATCAAAAGTCAAGCTTGCGTCTGTAACTCTTCCATCACCTTAAATCAATTGGACGATGATACATGGGGAGTTGTGTTATCTTCCCACAAAGCTTGGAGGATCAAAAATAATTGATTATACTAGGGGTTATTCAATATGTTCTCAAGTTTTTCCTTTTGTTATTGTTATTACAAGGTATAGTCAGGAAATACTACTATTGAGATATGGTTAAGCTTATAAATTTGGTGAGCAGCCTAATACAAAGATTATAAATAACAAGAAAAATCTTTAACAAAATTATAAATCATTGCATCATAATCTTACTAATCTAATAAATCATATGTATATTTTAAAATCTTCAATTTCAAGTATTTTTTTAATATATCCATTCTTAATATTTTAATTTCTATATAGATTTAAGATAATGTTATTTAACTTAATCTAATCCAGTATGCACTGGTTAAATTATAAACCGATTCAAATTGAATTTTAAATTAAACTAGATAACAGTTTTCATAATCAAACATATTCAAGTAAGATAATTAATCTATGACTTGGTCAAAACTTAATTTGATTAAAAAAAAATCAAAATGATATTGGTTTTTTTTTAATCTTGAAATGATGTCATCTTGGATTTACTCAAGTTAATCCACCTAATTCATGATCTGAGTTATGAACCGAGCTGGATTTAATAACTTTAATCAAAGCTAATGAATTCAATAATCCATTCTAAGTTGATTTGTTTTATTTTATTTTTTAGTTCTTTCAAATTTGATTACAATTGAGCTCTGCTTTCTTAATTACAGAAACTATACATAGACATGAAGTACCAGATTGAAGCAACCACAAAGCTAGGCAAAGTTCCAGAGGAAATTTGCAAAGAACACAAGGGATTTCACGAGTGGAATTTCATCTCAAGTCGACGAGATCACCAAACCATCCTTGAAGTACTTCATCTTCATCATTTCTAGTCCCATAATGAGTACGTCGACGCATGAAATACCTTAGGTTGATAGAGTTGACTTGTTTTGTAGATTCTGATAGATGGAACAGACCCTCAGGCTATGGACAATGAAGGACAACCTTTGCCAACTTTGGTATATTTGGCTCGTGAAAAGAGACCTCAATATCCTCACAATTTTAAAGCAGGAGCCATGAATGCACTGGTAAACAGTCCATATATAGTGTTCTATCAAGCCATAACTTAAATAGTATTTGGTTAGTGTCATAAGACAGAAGAGACGGGACAATGAAGACAAAGAATACATGTTCTCTTGCCCTTCCAAAACTGTTCTAAAAATAAATTTATTTTATGCATTTATCTTCGTATATTTATCTGTAACATTGCAGGCATAAAAACTAACCGTGCTTGACAATATTGCTAACTAGATAAGGGTGTCTTCGAGGATAAGCAACAGTCCGATTATCCTCAACGTTGACTGTGACATGTACTCGAATAATTCATACTCGGTAAGAGATGCACTATGCTTTTTCATGGATGAGGAGAAGGGTCGTGAGATTGGATATATACAGTATCCACAGGCGTTTGAGAACATCACAAAGAATGATATTTACTGCAATTCATTGAATATAGAAATGGAGGTATGCATTTGTCAAGCACTCCTGATTTGTTAAATAGTTGAATGAGGAAATAGACACTAACAAAGGTTCTATGGATTCTGTGCTGCTATCCATAACTGGCTATCTAGGTGGACTTTCCAGGATTAGATGGGAATGGAGGGCCTCTATATATCGGTACCGGGTGCTTTCACCGGCGGGAGGCTCTTTGTGGGAGGAGGTACAGCAATGAAAATAAGGTAGACTGGAAGGAAGTGAATTATAGGAAGGTTAAAGAAAGCGCTGGAGTCCTGGAAGAAGTATGCAGAATTCTTGCTAGTTGTACCTACGATGCGAATACCGAATGGGGAAAGGAGGTATCTCTCTCTCTCAAACACAAGCAAGCACTCACGAAGAACACTCTTGCATGCACAAATTAATGGCAATGACTAAAGTTGCAATTTCACAGATGGGTTTGAAATATGGCTGTCCAGTGGAGGATGTAATCACAGGACTCTCTGTACAATGTAAAGGTTGGAGATCTATGTACTTCATTCCTGAAAGAAAGGGTTTCTTGGGACTAGCTCCCACAACACTATTGCAGACATTGGTTCAGCACAAGAGATGGTCTGAAGGTGATTTTCAAATTTTGATAACAAGGCACAGCCCCTTCCTGTTTGGACACAAAAGGATACCCCTAAAACTTCAACTTTCATACTGTATCTACTTGCTATGGGCTACCAGCTGGTTCGCTGTGCTGTACTATCTTGTTGTGCCGCCCCTTTGCCTGCTCAGGGGCATCTCCTTATTTCCGAAGGTATGAACCTTTCAATTCATCAGCTAAAACAATCGATCCTCTTATCATAGCCAAGATAAATTTCAACATTAAACCAAGCTTTAAGGATACAGCAAATTTCCATCTACATATCAAGGTGCATCGTCACCCTGCTCCTCATTGTCATCCTTGAATCTTTCACACTATCACCATCATCATCTTTATCTATTATTAACATGTCATGATTTTCTAAATTTTCCACTCAACTACTTGCTGAATCATCTTGCTCTTTCAGTTATCAAGCCCCTGGATCCAATCATTCGCATATGCCATCTTTGCCAACCGTGCATATGGCCTCGTAGAATTTGTTTGGAGTGGTGGCACAATTCAAGGTTGGTGGAATGGTCAAAGAGTTTGGGTGTTCAAAAGAACAACTTCCCACTTATTTGGCTTCTTTGATGCTATCAGAAAGTTGTTGGGATTCAGCACCTCTACCTTTGTGATCACCGCAAAGGTGGCTGAAGAGGATGTTTCCGAGAGATATGAGAAAGAAAAAATGGAGTTTGGTGTTTCATCACCAATGTTTAACATTTTAGCAACACTGGCACTGCTCAACATGTTCAGTTTTGTTGGTGGTATAAAGATGCTGATTATGGATGTTGAAAGTAAGGTTCTTGACCTACTGGCATTGCAGATAATTCTATGTGGGCTCTTAGTTTTGATCAATCTACCAATATACCAAGGACTCTTCTTTCGAAAGGACAGCGGCAGGATGCCATATTCAGTAACATACACGTCAATTATTGTTTCACTCTTGGCTTGTTCAATAGCCTTGTACTAAAAACAGTGTACCCTTCTTCAAACCCAAGTATAAACTGCTCGACTATGCATTTGTAGAACTATGATGACATACATTGTTTCTACACACAAATAAAAGCTTACCAGGTAGTAATTTCATAGAGAAATTTCCATATGGTTGAGAATGCATGTATGGCAGTATTGAAACACATTCGTTTACCACATGTTTAGGTAGGGGTTTCAATAAACAAACACCAATGCTATATAGCATTTTAACTGAAAGACTTAAGATAAACGAACTCATTTATTTATCTTTGTAAGATTTTGATACACCTTTCATTATTCAAGTGAAGTTACATTGGAAACAAAAGTTCTGAATTGCACAACAGTATGATGATGTGAGATGAACAAAACTATGTCACAGCGAAGAAGGTCCAACCCTTGCAACTTGCCTACAAGATGCAAAAGTGTATTTGTGAACCACTGAAAATTCTTAATAATTCAAGCCCTAGGAGGGTGAGATCACCTTTTCCATTCTGGAATCAGTGATGAACCAAAACAATTGGTCAAAGTGTTTCATGGTGCTTTATATTTAAGATACTTGATTAGAATTTGAAATGAGGCAAGAACTAAGACAAAAGGATATCACGAAACTGAATAGAACATTCATTTTCCTTACCAAATGTAGAGGGCTTACATGAGTTCAAGGACCAGGGCAGATGCCCCTCCTCCCCCATTGCAGATGCCACCAACTCCATACTTCCCATTCTTATGTTTTAGTACCTGCAATATAATTGCACACCTTAATTTGGATTCTGAATGAACGAAACAAAAGGTATGTAAAAGGAATCAATTTTAATGCATCTTCAACCCATTCAAGCAATTGGCTTCCTCTCCGAAATGGTTTCAGGCACTGGGCAGGTAAAGAGAGTTAAAAAAATAAAATAAAAACTCTAGACAGAAGAAAATTAGAGACTAACTTTGTAGCCTACAGAAAATCCAAACATACACAAGTGTGGGTTGACAGAGAGATAGAATACACAACAGTGTCCAGAGAGGCCATAAGAAGAAGAAAAAAAAACCAGAGCAAATATGAATAAGCCACTATATAAGGTACCCCTAGCAGCGTGACCAAGATACGAGCCCCACTGCATCCTAGTGGATGTCCCAAAGATACAGCTCCACCATGAGCATTAACTTTTTGCTGCATTCATAACCATCACAATAATTCAGCAAAAAGAAAATAAATGATGAATAACTGAATAGAACATCCAAAATAGCCCCCAAATTTAGAACTAGAATGCTCTGACAAATAAGCAATAAAGGTAGAATTAGTTTATAACTCACAGGATTAAGACCAAGCAATTTTTGATTGGCAAGAGCCACAACCTGCAGAGAAGACAGCAACATGGAACTAGCAAATAGCTACTTCAATAAGACAATGGTGGTATGAAGGTGAAGGCATAGCTACTTACAGAAAAGGCTTCATTTATTTCATAGAAATCAATCTGAGAAGCCTCCAAACCAGCGTTTGAAATAGCTTTTGGTATTGCAAGGGCTGGTGCAGTTGTAAATAACTCAGGGGCCTGCCAAGACAATGTTATTTCAGCACTACGTTATTTGAAGTTGTGCTCTGCCAAGCCCAAGAAAACACAAACATTCTTTAAACTACCTGAGCAGCATCAGCATATCCTCTTATCTTCGCAATTACTTGCAGCCCGAGCTTTAATGCCTTTTCCCCACTCATTAGCACTAGTGCAGCAGCACCATCACTGTTAATCATCACAGCACCAACCAACAATGAAATGACAAAAGATGTGCTTTGACACCAAAATGATCACGGTACATAATTGATTACATTATGCATGGCTGATGAACTTAAAACATGTGACCATTGATTTTGCTGAGAAGGTAAAAGGCATATAAACCTAAAAACCAGCTTTGGCTAGCAATGTTTTATTACATAAAAAAGAGTCAGCTGGCACTTGAGTTGATGTTCTATAGTTATAGTGGGTGAAGGATTTCATTCGTGGGTGAGTTCTAGTTTAGGAAGCCAGACGCATTCATAACTTTCTTGGTAAATTCTGCTAATCTTGATGCATCTACAATGATCTAAGACAATTCTCCAAGGACAAGGGCGTGAGAGAGAACCTTATGCTAGAAGCATTGCCAGCAGTAACAGAGCCACCATTCTCCTTGAAACTCGGTCTAAGCTTCCTAAGTTTTGCAGCATCAAACTAGGAAGAGACATGGGAAAACAGAAACAGAATAAATTGGCTTTTCATTTAAAACAAAATTTTTAACTTGATAACTGGTATCTTCATTTTGGAAATGATTGAAATGGATGGTACGATAGGTAACTATCTATAATATCTGGAAAAACTGAAGCTGATAGCCTTCATGAGCTCAACGCAACAAGAAATAAAGCCAAATACTTATGTTTGTGCTTTACATATTGCTGCAGCACTGCTGGGATCAAATTTACAAACACGTAAAGGCAAATATCTTCATTCTGAAAAGAGAATTGGCTCATCTTACAAAAAACAATTGGACTTGAACACTCCCATCTAGAATCTATTTTGGTATTCAATTGAGAAGAAAAACATGCATAAAATCTAAGCTAGATGTGCAACCACTCTATTTACCTTTCCCAATCCATCATCTTTGTCAACAATGGTGGATGGCTTCCCTCTTCCCCCAAAAACCTCAACCTGCATGCAGTACAAATCAATTAATGTTTGGTATATACAGAAAGCAGATTGAGACAGATCATATCAGAATTAAGAATCACACCGGAACTACTTCCCAGGAAAAGTGACCACTATTTTGCGCAGCAATCCCACGCTCAAAACTTTGAATAGCATAAGAATCCTGTAATAAAGCATAGATAGAAACAGCCAAAACATTAACAAACTCAAAGAGTGAAACATACATCTACTAAATCATAATAAAAATTCTCGTTTTGAAAACTGTGTTGTTTGGATACATGTTACAAGGGAGGAGTTCTGACATCACCAAATAAAAAGGTTCAAATGTGAAAAAAGGGGATTTAAGTGGCATACTTGTAGGGTGAAAAACACAAGAAAATTTTAAGCATACAGAATGCTATACTACTAGTATACCTGATCATCCCTTGTTATACTATGCTGATCTGCACATATTTCTGCACAAACTCCCATTCCAAAGTCATTATAAACATCCCACAGCCCATCTTTCATCATGCCATCAACAATAGTATCATGTCCTAATCGAGACCCTTTTCTGTTTAGAAAATAGGGTAAGAATGAATAACGAGATATTCTAACTATCAGGTAGACATGGACAAATACAAACATTAATAAACAACTGACTGGATTAGCAATAGCAACAACCAAGCAGCAAACAGCAAACATAACCAATGCAAAGTATTGGACATGTAGCTTGCTCAACAAAACAAAATTTTTATGTTACAGAGGATTTGGTTTCATATAAAGTATCAAAACAGTAGACTTGAAGTTCCAAAAGATGATCTTGGAGTACGAAATAACCAGACTTGATCCCACCTAACTAAGTTCACCCCCAATCAGAACACAATTGAAAGCACTATAGTAGCTCAATTACCACTAGTAACTTGCCATTTTCCTCTTATGAAAATATGAAAACTTACCATTTATAAGAAACCCTCTAAATTCAGAAGCACAACCCACAAGACCATGAATATTGAAAATCACAAAAGCAGCAAAACAACATGATCCAAAGTCCAACGAGTGACACAAAACCAAACCTTGCATCTGCTAGATACTTAGGAGCATTAGACATGCTTTCCATCCCACCAGCCACAACAACATCATTGATACCCAATTGTATTGTCTGTGCTGCAAGCATAGTTGCTGAGAACAAAAAAAAAACATGATCAAACAACAAACTCATGAAACTAACAATCTTCCCAAATTATCAATTCATCACCAGAAGCTGAAAAAAATACCAAACCTCTAGCACGTAAAGAATCTTACCTTTCATCCCAGAAGCACAAACTTTATTGATAGTAGTGCAAATGACTGAATTAGGAATACCAGCACCTAAAGCAGCTTGTCTAGCAGGAGCTTGTCCTAAATTAGCACTAAGAACATTGCCAAAGAACACTTCTTGCACAAGCGATGGATCAATGTTTGCCCTTTGAAGAGCACCTAGTACCCATAACAGAAGTAAAATTCACACCAAGTTTGATAGTAGAAATCATTGAACATCAAAGAAACGATACCTATAGCACTAAAAGGTGAGAAATTTTTACATTGAATAGCAATGGAACCAAGCTTTGTAGCAGAGAAAGAAGAAAGAGAACCAAGAAATCCTCCCATAGGTGTACGAGCAACACCCACAATGCAAACATCTGTTCCCACATGAAAAAAGCACAACAATTCAGCTATAACTAACAACAAAAAGAACTGAACAAAATATACATAAATGAAATTAAAAGAAGAAGAAGAAGAAGACAGGACCTCGTGGCTTTATAGAATCTGAAGAAGCCATAGAAGCAGTTCAAGGAATTCCCTTGAAAGACGAGAGAAATGGATCAGGAGAAAATGATGGGAGGGGTCAGCAGTCTCCTTGAAAGATTTTAGAAAGACAGCGAGAACTATTTGCGTCACTTTTTGTTTCGTTTATTTATTTTAACGCTAGCCATTCTACCTTGGAATGCGAAATACGTCTCTCCCTCCAAAAATTAAAAAATAAAATAAAAAAGTAATATTAGGGCAAACTATAGATGCCCCTCCATCCATTGGATAAGTTTCGATTCGGTCCCCAGACTTGGTGGATTGGCTCATATCGATCGAAACAATGTTAATTCATATTTTCTGGATCGACTAAATGACAGGTTTGGAAGAGCTACATTTTGGAGCATAACCATAAAGACTTGAATCTTGTTTTAGGGAAAAAAGCTATCAAATACACAATCGCCACGCTATATCAATAGTCATTAAATTGCTGTCAAGGATCTGAAGTCAAATTATGTTAAAAATCATCAAAAAGACACATGACTAGATCAATGATGCAATACAATAGAAATCCATGATTAGATTCAAAAGGGGACGATGCCACAGAAACTATACTACAAAATACATTCATCTCTTGTCAAAATTAGAAGCCTATGCCCAGTAACAAGTGGTAACTTTATAGCACTAGCTGGTTCCTAGTTTTGAGGTATCAGGTAACTGATAAGCTTGGATCTCTTATATTTGCGTCAAAACAAGCCAATGATTCCTTTCTCTTCTTGATCGCAAAATGTAGCTATTGAGCAGGATATAGTTCAGTGAGAACTGAGGGGTTATGATAAGCAACAGGCACCAAGTGATCAAATATCCTCCTTCCAAGGCCTTGTTAGACAACAACATGCCGGAATGTAAGGTTAATCCGAGTAGCCTCTGCTTTTGCACGCTTAGGCACTGAGTGAAGCCAATCCCTTTGCGTGTAACCTTTCATCACCAATAGTGATCCATGCTTCAATATGAATGAATGCTGATCAAAACGGCTGCTCTTCTTTAGTCTCTTGCTCGTGGGTTCATCATCCAATCTTCTTTCTACCAAGTATTCCAAAAACAAAATAATAGAATCAATGTTGGTAATTATAAAAGAACCATGAGAAACTGTATGAAACTACATGTTGTTTTTAACACATGGAGAAGGTGCTGGTAGCAGATGCTAGCATCTATGTAAAAATGGTTGAGGTGATTAAATTCCTCAGTCAAAATAACAAAACCATTTAAGCAGACCACCTCGGGAGATCAAAACTCATCCATGTAAAGTCAAGAATGTCAAGCAAACTAAACGCTATGTCATCCTTAGCCACCCTATCAAATAATTTAGCCCAACCTAAGATATCTCATAGCTATCCTACAATATTACATTAGCCAGCCTATCTCCCAGCCACCCTAACGTATTCTTCCTTTTCCTCGTTTGTCAAAATATTATTGTAGCATAGGACCCAGTTTCTACCATACCAGTAATGCGTCTCTTAAACTTCATGTGGCTAACATTTTTCTTCGTCTTTAAATGTAACCCATGAATCAAGTGCACACGGCAGAGATTTGTTGTTGAGTAAAATCAAATTGAGCTGGTTAAGCTTGTGTTTTGGTTCTATATCTCTATAATGGACTCCATTGAGTGGTGAGCTATCCCAAACTCTAATTTCTAAGGTGGTGATTTTTCTATATCCTTAGAATTTGTGAGTTTACATCCTTGTTCTTCTTCAATAAAGCGGTGATTTTCTATATCCCTAAGGGTTGAACATCATCCATCCTCCACATTTTCATTCAATCCTCCAAGCTAACCCGAAAATTAAAACGCCTTGAACATACCAACAAAAAGAATGGTGAAAAGGACACATGATTAGTAGTACCTTGGGATGATTTCATTGGTCTCTTCTTCAACAAGAATTCACGTTCACATCCAAAGGAAACCGAAGCAATTTCAGGAGTAGGTCCATAAAGCTTCTCATCATCAGCATGCCAACCAACATTGTCATTGCCACCTTTATACTTATTCAAGAGCAGGCTGTTAAATTTACTCCCAGGAAGAGCTTCAAGGACCTTCAGGATACAAGCAAAAAACATTAGATGTCATCGAAGTAAACAAGTACCTTAAAATCAACAATCGATTTAAGCATTCTAACCATATCCAAGAGGTCCTTGATTGGAGGGAAATCATCCCAAGAGTTGGCATGTGGCTTATATCCACTGTACACTAATTCTGGCAATCCTGGACTTGCAACATAACATGTATCTCTAGGCTGCAGAGAAGTACACCCAATCAGAAAGAGCAAACAAATTCCAATCACCCCCCCCCCCCAACAAACAAATTGCACTCTTTGCACCCGAAATATGATAAATTAGATCACCTAACTCATATAGAACTGATAAATCGACGATACTAAGGCCACCCACATGATAGTACTCATAGATTTCATCTACATAATTTCCAAACTCATAATAACACAAATCGAATCACACCCTACATCACACAACAATGCAGTTACTTTTACACAACTCTTGAATCTTAAAAAGTACTAAGAAATAGATGCAAAACAACTACTGATCTTCTATAACAATGAAACATATACAAGATTTGGACAAAGCAATCAACTTTGATCTTTTCCACAAAACCAACTCCATAAATTCAGTAACTTGACATCACCATTACATCCAAAACAAAAAATCGAGACTTTATCAAAAAAACTAACAAAAAGAGAGAACCCTTTTCACCTGGAGGCATTGCCGACCGAAGACACGAATGGTGGGTCGAATCCAAGGGATATGTTTGTTGAGATAATCAAAGAATTCCCACGATTTCTCAAATCCTATAAACCTTTGAATGTAAATAACTTCACTACCATTTCCAAGATCGATGCTTTGTTTACCCCTTCCACTTTCTTCTTTGACCTCTTCGTTTTCAGGTTTCTTAAACTTGTTGAAGTACATCTTTTGCAACGGAAAAACTACAAGGGTCGGTTTAAGCGCTGACAACACGCATTTTCATTCTTTGTAGCGGTAAGGTTGTCGGGTTGAGAGGACAAATGGGTCGGGTCGGGTCGTTTTGAATGGTAAAAGACTAAAAGCTGCTTCTTCTTTTTTCCTCTCTTTTTATTGAGAACATTTTATTTTATTTATAGATGACCCTTTTCCTTCTTCTTCTTCTTTTTCTTTATCAGCTAAGAGTTACCACTTACCAGTATTATTTGACCACCTACGTCATAATTAAAATTAAATAAAATTTTCCATTCTACATCTAATTTAAAAAACTCTTTTGGGTTTTAAAATTAATTTTAAAAAAATTAATTTTTTT
>Ga0325410_1002642_pt1 | contig 20066 bp, 13 predicted proteins | sample PopdelMetagenome_16_FD_206182 | JGI IMG/M metagenome (GOLD analysis project Ga0325410, IMG submission 206182) | Populus deltoides microbial communities from Bellville, Georgia, United States - Xylem-PdIQD-R3 | ecosystem: Host-associated > Plants > Phyllosphere > Stem > Wood/Secondary xylem... | reverse complement strand
TTTTTTTTTTTTAATAAACTCACAATAGTCAAATTCATTTTAAATTTCTCTATGCTTTACTTACCTATTTGTGTCTTTTTTGATAGAGCTTTTGGTTTTCAGCTCTCTCACCCTTTTGTTGTTGTTGCCGCTTTTGCTTTTGCTCGGTGATCTAGCCTTGTCGGTAAAACTCCAATTTCTTTAAGACAACATATCTTTTTTTCTTTGCTTTTTTTTTTTAAAGTTTTTTTTTTGCTCATCATTATGATTTAATTGAAACTTCATGGTCCATTTGAAACTATTTACCTTTTATAAACTGTTCACTTTATTATTTTTTTTCCAAGTTTCGTCTTAGATTTGTTGGGCATCGATGCTGTGTTGCTTAGTTCTGTTACGTTGTTTCATACTTTTGAATTCTTCAAAGTTGTTGGCTCATCGTTGATTCTTGGTGTTTCCACAACCCATTTTTTTTCTTGGTTTATTGTGCTGTTTTTTTTTTTAATTTTTTTTTGAGAATTTATGTATCTACTTTTCCCATTGCAAAATGCTTGTCACTTTTTATATAAAAAAGGGAATTTGCTGTGCTGGTTATTTTTTCTCATTTGTATCATGATGTTAGGTTCAAAGTTTCTGTTTTATTTTTTTTTTATTAACGTGGGTATCCTGACAGCTTGCGTATACTTCAACTAATTTCACGGATTCTGAAATTAACGACCATGTAAGTCTCCAGTAGCCATTATATTAGCAACCACATGGCTCGAACTTGAAATCACAGGGGGAGCAAACCTCTTAGTCCCATACTCTTACCACTAGACCACGTACTAGTGGCTATCATATTAACGACCGTGTAAGTTTTTGTCTCATTATTGATTCTTATTATTTCACCCCATAATTTATGTCATCTATGGTTTTTTTCTTATTTAATTCTATGATGTAGTTTTTTTTTTAATATTTTTTTTCATTGAGATGCATTTTTTAAATTAGATATTGTTACACTGCTATGCTGCATTAATTTATCTCCACTCATATTCTTGAAATCAACTACTGCAAACTGTTAGATTTTATACATTGGAATATTACAAGATGATATTATCATAAAAAAATCAGTATTATGGAATATTATATGTTCATTGAGAATCGTTCTTGAGATTGACATGAATTTTTGAGAAAGATATGATGGAACTCTCGCATCTATGGCTATCAGAAAAAACTAATAGAAAGGTACTCATTTAATGTTTTTCTTATTTTAATTTTTTTAAAAAAGGCCTAATCAATTAGTACATCTCGATTTTATAACATTTTTTAATCTATGATAAATGCAAATGATTTACTGAATACATTTTTTTTAATTATTATTATAAATGTGCAGTCTTCTAGTCCTAGATATTGTTTCACAATTTTGAATGTCCAAGGTTTTTATTAGTTTTTTTTTATTGAAGAAAATTTGAGATTAGACAACATATAACTTTTAATTAACTTATTTATTTTCACATGTGAATAGACAAAAGAACTCTCTTAGGCCTGATTGTTTGCAGTAAAATAGTATTTTTTTAAAAGTGATTTTTTTGAAAAGTGAATTTTGGAAAAATAAATTATTTTTTGATTTTTGGTAGTGTCATAGAAAGTAAGTTGGAAAACACTTTTCAGTATTTGGTTATGTTATGAAAAATAGCTTATTAATTTTTTTTTTCAAGTTTATTAAAATAATAAAAAATAAATCTTACAAATTAAAAAGTTGAATGCGAATGGAAGTGAAAAAAAAATCTAATTTCATAAATTATTTCAAATAAAATAAATAATAATCAAAATAATAGAGATCAAATCTAATAGATAAAAAAAATTGAAAGATGATGAAATTAAAATAATAATAATTACAATTTCATAAATTATTTTAAATAAAATAATTAACAATCAAAAGAATGAGGACCAAATTTGATGGATAAAAAATTTCAATTTAAAAAATTATAAGAGAAAAGTAAATAATAATCATAAAAATAAGGACCAAAGTTAATATAAAAATCAAATTAAATCAAATTTTAAGGGATGAATTAAAAAAAAAGATTTAAACAAAATATATAACAATCAAAAGTTTGAGGACCAAATTTGATATAATAAGCAAATAATATGATATTTTTAAATCTTTCACAATTTCTGAAAAGTGTTTTCCGTTAAAATAAAAGAAAAATACTTTTCTGAAAATCAAGTCAAATTTTTCTTTGTCAGAAAAGTGTTTTCCATTGATCAACTTTTTTAATAGAAAACAAACATATGAAAGTTTCAAAAATAATTTTTCAAAAACCACTTTCTGAAAAATAAACACACCCGTAGTTTGCTTTTGTAACACTTTCCAATCAAACCTTTGGTTCCTCATCTTCTCCTCACGATCAGTTTAGGTTATCCATGGAGGAATTTTTTTTTTTTTTTAAAATTTCATCTCCAGCTCTTAGTCTAGTTTACTTTTTTTTTTTATGGCTTTTTCTGCAATTTAAAATGTTACAATTCCTTTAAAGAAAAAGTCTCATTTCTTATTTGTTTTGTTACTAAGAGGTGATTTAAAATTGTGTTCCAATGACTGCACGGAAACAAAGACTACAACCATGCTATGTCATCGGAGCAAATCAAAACCTGCCGCCAGACTTCCTGAATTATGTTTTCTTTCACTTCCATGGGTGTCACCATTTACCACTCTGTTAATGAGGTCCCAGGGCCATATGTGTTTAAGATTAACAGTCATTGTCATCATCTTATGGGTTCTCTTATACCGTCTTATGGAGAAGAACCTAAGTCTGCTCAGCTCTATAGTTATGATACAGATAATGAAGTTATCAATCGATTGGCTCCTTTTACCAATGACTACGTCTTCACGTCTCTGGATGAAAATATCATCCATGGGCTTATAGATATGCTTAACAACACAAATGAACTAACAAAACTCTTTCGGTCAGCAATGAACGGAATTGTCCGTAATTATAACCTTCGATTAATTGGTCCACGAGATAATGACTCTAGAAAATATGATGATATGATTTATGTGAAATTTGAACTTGTATCTATTTGATCATTAAGGCTCTGATACTATATCAAGAACCATCTCAACTCAATAGCTTAAACTGTTAGATGAGATTATAGGATATGATTTATATTATTTTCTAATACATCTCCTCAAATGAAAGCTTTTTAGGCAGATCCACATTATCTTTTGCTTAATATTTATTAAATAAATGAGGATGGTGAGATTTGAACTCGTGATCACTTGGTCATCAATGCTCTGATACCATGTCAAAGAACCATTACAACCCAATAGTTTAAATTATTAGGTGAGGTTTCAAGATATAATTTATATTATTCTCTGTCAAGTGATATTGGTGGCTTAGTTGTGGAGGATATTGGTGTATTTTCTTCAGAACATGATATAATCATTGAGAGCTGCTCCGGCTCCTTACAAAGAACATCCAAGTTACATCCTAAAATATTTATGTCCTTGCAATGCCAGCTTTTGTTTCCTTTTGGAGAGGATGAGTTTCATTGCAATATCCCACTTGCAGAACAAACTCTCCATGCTCAAATAAAACGACGGAGAGCTCCTATGAGGGCTTATTATTATGCTTACGTGATAAATGAAAGAGATGGTTTTGAGAATACAATTGTTAAAAGTGGCAGGTTATACCAACAATCTCTAATTGATGCATTTGTTAATTTTGAGGAGGATCGACTTGATTATATTAGGGAAAATCAAAATGATCTTAGAACAGACACATATCAAGGCATGTATGAATCTGTTCTTAAAAGGGATGTTGAGTGCTCTTCTAACTGGCAAAATCATTATCCCCTCCTCTTTAATTGGAGGCCTTAGATACATGATCAATAACTATCATGATGCCATGGCGATTTGCAGACATTATAGTAATTCAGATCTTTTCATCACTTTCACTTGCAATGTCAATTGGCCTGAAATTCAAAGAGAGCTTAAGAAGCATAGGTCCTATAAGACTGAAGACAAGCCTGATATTGTTACGCGAGCCTATCGAGCCAAACTTGCTGATATGCTATCATTCATTAAATCAAGAAAGCCTTTTGGTAGAACTGTTGCAGGTGCATGTTTTAAAACACCTCGCACTCCTCTTTATCCTAAAACGATTATTTCTATTTTATTTTTCTTAAATTTATTTGATTTCTTTCTTTTTTAGATGTTTGCACTGTTGAGTTTCAAAAAAGGGGTCTGCTATACTGTCACTTGCTCGTCTGGTTAGGCACGGAATTTAAATGTTACACCCCAGCAGATATTGACTCAATTGTCTCAGCTGAAATCCCAGATAAAATTAAAGATCCAATTTGTCATGAAATTGTTTCTACATTTACGATCCACGATCCACGATCCATGCTGCGTTGCAGATACGAAAGCTAGATACATGAAAGCCGGGTGATGCTCAAAAGATTTCCCAAAGAAATTCCAAACTAGAATAATTCTAAATAAGAGCGGCTTTGTTTACTACAAACAACGTGATCTACAAAGGTCTTTTGTGATAAAAAAATGGCATCAAACTCGATAATAGCTATGTTGTGCCATATAACCAAGAACTTTCGATGCGATACGTACACTGCCCTCATTAATATTGAATTGTTTTTTGCCATTCAGCACTTGTAAAATATCTATTCATGTATCTTAGTGAAGGAGATGACATGTGTCACATGTATGTTCAAAGAGAAAATCAAGATGAAATAAAAACAAATCTTAACTCTCATTTTATATGCCCTTGTGAAGCTGTCTGGAGGCTCTGGCAATTCCCTATTCATTCTAGAACACCAGCTGTTGATTGTCTTCAGGTCCGCCTCCCACTTCATCAAAATATTGTTTTTCCTGATCATCAACGTTTGCCATCAGTTCTTAGAAGACCTGGGTTTGATTGGACAATGCTCACTGATCGGTTTCAAATGAATAGTAATGATCCATTTGCACGTGATCTTTATTAGTCACAGTTTCCAAATAACTATGTCTAGGATGCAAATCAGAGAAAATGGACTAGCAGGAAAAAAAGGTTTTAATTTAGGCCGCATGACGTATATCCATCCTGCAGCTGTAGAGCTTTACTTTCTTAGAATGCTTTTAAACCATGTTAAAGGGCAACAAGTATTGAGGACTTGAGAAAAGTTTTTGGGGTTGTTTATCCATCATTTCAACTTGCTTGGAGATGACAAGGAATGGGCTGATCCTTTTTGCGAAGTCATTTTGACTGCTACATCCCCACAAATTAGACAACCTTTTGTCAGTATAATCCTATTCTATCAAGTTGCTGATCCTTTGGCTTTATTCTCTCACTTCTAGCATTCAATGCATGACGGCATTCTCATTCGTGTTAGATCTTCCTAGGGCATGCCATATCTTCGGTTGTCTGATGATGAACTTATAAATTATGTTTTATATGAGCTTAAACACCTTTTTAATGTTGCCGCCATAACTCTTAAGGATCACAAATTGCCAATGCCAGATGGTCGATTATTAGATGAGATCAAGAATAGACGGTTAAGAGAAGAGCTAACTATGATGTAAATGATCTGCAAAAACAACATTCCTTCTCCTATCCAAGCCTTAATAAATGTCAGAAACAAGTTTATGAATATGTTGTTAACTCTGTTCTTTCTAAACAAGAAGTTTTGGCTTTCGTCCATGGGCACAGAGGTACTGGCAAAACCTTTTTATGGCACACATTAATCACTAGCTAGAATAAGGTCCGAAGGCTTCGTTGTGCTTCTTGTTGCTTCATGTGGGATTGCTTCTTTGCTTTTACCTGGGGGGTCGTACCGCTCATTCAAGGTTTAAAAACTCCACTCTCATTTACTGACACTTCCTCATGTGAGATAAAGAAGAATACACATCTATCACGGCTAATTGAAATGACATCTTTAATTGTCTGGGATGAGGCTCCTATGAACAATAAATGTTGCATTGAAGCCTTGGATCGCTCATTAAAAGATGTTCTTACAAGCAGCATAAATGCTCATTTAGTTAAACCATTTGGTGGGAAATCTGTTTTGGGGTGATTTCTGTCGACTCTTACGTGTTATTCCTGGCGGTACAAAGGAGGAAATCATTAATGCTTCTCTTTCCAGCTCTTCACTCTGGCCACATTTCAAGATTTTCACTATTAACGAGAATATGAGACTTTCATCGAATGGCCTATCTATTGAGGACAGAGACAATCTAATGAAATTTTCTTAATGGATTCTTTTAATTGGTAATGGTGATATTGTCGATTTTCCATCATCTGACGATCATAATGAATGCTTTGTTAAGATACCTGACGATCTACTACTACTTGATGCAAGCTCGGATCCAATTTCATTAACTGTATCATATGTTTATCCAGGCATTGACAATACCTGCCTCGATCCTAGCTATTTTAAAGAAAGAGCTGCTGTGACAACAAAGAACGCAACCGTTGATGAAATCAATCACTTTGCTCTTAGCATCGTGCCTGGTGAAGAAGAAATCTATCTGAGCACCGACTCTGTTTGCACAACATCAAGTGAAAGCGACAATGTTGATCTTTTATACCCATGAGAGTTTATCAATAGCCTAGAGTTCCTTCACATGTCTTAGCGCTCAAGATCGGCACAACAATAATGCTGCTTCGCAATATAAGCCCAGCAACTGGCCTCTGCAATGGAACAAGATTAACAGTGTCACCTAGAGATACCTCGCTTTTCATGACATCCATTTTTGAGGGGAATTTCTATGAACCAAGGGGTTCTACACCTTTGAGAACAGATATCCTAATACAGCTGTTGGTCATGAGGCTGTCATAGATCTCAAATAAGATCTTAAAGCTACTGCTATATATTGATTCTCTCACACCCACTATTCCTGGATATTCTTTCAAACTCACAGATTTCGCACCTGTTCTGGCAAAAGGAAAAGGATCGCGTCTCTTAACAGGTTTACCATCAACCTTTTCTTTTAAAAAGAAATCTTAACCTCCTTTTTTAATGCATAACAAATTACCCTTCTCCTTTATGCGGATGTCATTGGGAGGCTTAAAGGGATTCATCAGCCTATGGAGAAAGTTTTGGTTCGCGGCCAAAACCTCGAAGATAAGAGAGAGTTTATCATTGAAAACATACTGTACACCCTCAATTATTTTTCCTTATTGCCTTATTATATTTTCAGTTTTATCATGCCCTCTTATTTATTTTTTAATTCGATTTAATCATTATAGGGGCAACGAAATCCGAATGATTCTGCTCTTAATTCTGATCAACATCCCATCATTGCTGTTTTTGTTGGTTTTTGTGTATCTGAATACCACCTTGGTATGATAAAAATCTTTAAAATTATAGCATAAAGCATGTCTTTTTTTGCTTTCTTACAGCATTGTAATCATTTCGTATCTTAATACATCTTCAACTTTAGATGTTTTACATGCATTCAATTTCTTTTTATCATTTTAATTTGCAACCTTTCATATCTTTATTTTTTCCTCCCAGGAAAGCCAAACCTATGCGGAACAGCTGCACCAGTTTGGTATTTTAATCCAGGCATCCCTGAGATTTTGCCATACCATCATTAGATAGTCTTCCTCGTATTTCTTTTACTTTACGCTTTCATTTCCTATGTTTTTTTCCCCCTTTTATAAACTGTTGCATAATTGTTCAAACTTTCATACATCTTTGGGCAAATTCCAGTTGAGGTCCATGTTGTTCCAGCATCAACAAATGCAATTAAATCACTTGACGAGCAAATCACTCTCAGACTATGATTTATTCAGGTGGTATGATAGTTGTCCAGAATGTAACAAGGCCCTATCAAGAAATAACAATTACCTTCGATGCACTGAGCATGACCTTACCCAGTGCACCTGCTCCATGGTATAAAAAATAAATTTGTTGCTAAAGATGTTCTAATTTTTTACACTCATCTGCCATGTGCTTTTGATTCCTTTTCTGCATCCAGGTTCAGACTTGAATTTGTTGTGGTTGATGATCAAGACGTAACAAGCTTCAAAATGGTTGGCAAGACTGCTGAAATATTTTTTTAAAATTCCATAAAATAATGGTCGCACCGCTGCCTCTAAGGAGCACTGAATCACAGGCTACATGTAATAATATAAAATCAAAATGGGACCATCAAGTTTGATGTATGTTTCTTGAACAATCACATATTGTCGGCAACAACAGCACCACATGTAATTAGCCAGATTCGAAGTTTGCAAAATATATGTAATGCAGGTTGCTTATTCTGATCTGGGTACCTATCCCACGCTGGAATCAAATGGTTTTCCAAAAGTATGTGGTGGATATTTGAAACACTTGAAAAAACATTGAGATTTACAAGTATTGGAGTCGGTAGTTCGGTCATTCAGATTTCTAGAAATAATTGAATCGATCCTAAACAAAACTTTTTTCTTTGTATGTTGTGCTGTTCAAATTACCTGCATATTTTTACTCATTTTCCTCTTTATGGCCAAGCACACTTCTGATGCTCATCTATGCACAAATTACTTCTTGCCTGTGCATGGATAGTAATAGTAGGATCTGTGGCTTACAAGTATCGTGACAAAAATTACACCTGCTTACAGTTTCTTTGTCATTAACAGTTAATATGCTAGATTTTTAGGCAAAATTCAACTTTGTTAAATTTTAACTTTACATTTAACCTCATGACTAATTTTTTTCTCACTAATCTAATAAATACATTTTTATTTTCTTCTTTGCTCATTTATTTCTACATGCAATCACAGTTAAGTTTTCTACTTTTTTTTCACCAACGTACCAACATAAATATATCTATTGCCCTAAATTGCTGCGCTTCCCATAATTTGCTGTTTTCAATTATCATCCCTGCTTATATTCAGCATTTGTTGCAGGTTCTTTTGCTTTTTTACATGTACCTGAGCACTGTTGAACTTTTTTGAGCTGCTAGAAAGAATTCTTTTGCAATACATTTTGTTTCTTGGGCAATCTATGGTGTTCTTCTTTGCATGCTTGGCCTGCCTTATTCTCTCAGGTTTTTTTGGTAACATTTTGTTTCTTCGCTCGGCCATGTTTGCTATGTTATTTTAGGGGTTATATTATTGTCTTACCTTTTGAAGATGAATTGCAATCATGTTATTTGTCTATAATTCATGAACTCTTTCCTCATCAGGAATTTCGGTTCATATATATTATGGCTGATTAATTATTGTTCTTGGTTGTTCACCTTACCGCAGTTTCTTGCTAGAACAATATTTTGTTGTCTCATTAAGTAGTTCTTTAAAAACATACTTAGCACAATCATTTTTGCGAACACACTTTATACAATCGAAACCTAAAATGGTTGGAAAACATGGGAAACGAAGCTTGCAAATTTGGATGTTAAAAGATAGAATTATGGGTGTAAACATAATGAAATGTTTTTTTTTTTTGGGATTTTTGGAGTGTTTTTTTGATCCATCAAAATTTGTATCCATCATAACACAAACTTAAATTTTCGAAAGAGCAAAGCCCATCTCATTTGTCAATATGTGGTGGGCAACTAAACGTGGCTCTGATTTACGTTGACAAAGATACAAACGTGTGGCAGGATTAACTTCAGAAAGAAGTGTATTGAAGCGAAACGGAATCACACACATAAACATATAGTAGACAAAAGAGAAAAAGGTGTATAAGGACTAAAAAATGTCACTGCAACACTCAAATTCCTGAGGTTTACATTGTCCTATGACAACAATCACCCTCTGAGAAAGCGCCATGGTCCAGTTCCAGTTCCCATCCTGCAAGATTAGTGGCAATTCCATGTCAATCAACTTGTAGCATCAAAGAATCAATGAACTATCATAATAAAGACTGCTACATTCCTGAACATTTTTTCTTTTTCATAAATTGTTTGGTATTCTGTTTCAGTTTTGTATGTTTCCAGATATCATAAATCGTTGAAATCAAGCGAATTTTGCAGGTTTGGGTCTGAAAGATTATCACATGGACAACCAATAAAATAGTTTTGGTCCATCTAATTATCGTGATTTCACTATGAAGAAAAAGAAAGTGGAATGTCATTTGGTATTAACAAGCAACATTACCTCCATACGCCGGCAAATGCGCGTAGCCCCATGAAGATGGTCAAGGCAACCCAAATTCCAACAAATCCACCGGTTTTAGAGAGAACAAAAATGGCTGCAATGCTTGCTGTGGCCACTAGAACCTGAAGAGAAAATAAATTAAACAAGGAAATTTCATAAGAGAAGAATTTAGAAAGATTGAAGTCACAATAGATTAGTCTGTTTATTTATGGAATGAACAATGGCTGATAAACTTACCATGGAATATGAAGAGTACGCAAAATCAGATGCTCCAAAGTTTACACCATCAAAGACAAAAGCTAGCGCGTTGATGGGTTGTGTACCAGCAACAAACTGATGGGTGGATAGAGCAGGAGATCAGTCTAAGTTGAAAAAATAAAATAGAAAAAGAGAATTTTACAAATGAATTTGTAGATGGGAATTACCGGAATGCCGATGGCTATGATACGAAGAACATTAGGATCTTTTGAAAATATTATATCACCAAAGTGCAGGGCAAGTCCAACAACCACAGCTAGCCCAATACCAAGAATAAAACTCATCTGCACAACACCACCAGTCACAATTTGAGCCTGTGGTTATTTTTAGAGGAAAAGGAAAACCAAAACATGGGAGGATGTATCAATACAGTTGCTATTGGCGTACCTGTAACACTCGGGTGGCAGCAGTTGTTGCCTTTTGGTAGTCCTTTTCAGCAAATGCACAAGCAATGATTGCCTACAGGAGTTGAAGAAAAACACACTTAATGATTAGTCTGAATGAAAAATTGGAAATTAGACAGTATATGTTTTCTGAAAAAAACAGACTACGAGAAGAAGGCTGAGCGTTCTTTAAGAGTTAAGAAAATGTGACATGTTTTGAATGATAACCTGTTAAAAGTACAATTGCAGCTCCTACCAGAATAGTCCTTACGGTATTTTTACCGCATGATTAACAGGAAATGCACTGACAAGGTCTAAAATTGAACACTAATAATCACATAAACCAGGAACAAAAAATCCCTACAGGGTATTTTTACCTGTCCAGCAACAGCCAAGCCATCTGCAAGAAGTGATGATGTCAACCAAACTTGTAAGCAGATCTGGAAGGCAGCCATAGTTGTTGAACCCAGTCGTGCAGCCCTTGATGCTGCCAGGGTCACACAGATTGTGGCGGCTACAACTCGTGCTAACAACAGAAAACCTGCATCCAGCAGAGAAATGAAGTTAGAGAAAATGCATTGATCGCGTATTCAAAACTTTCGTGCCAAGGCAGCAAACTAATTATAATCTAACTACAACCAATGACAAGAAGGAAAATCTTCAAAACAGTGATCAGAGCAAGAGTGCTTAAGCCCCTCACCATTTTTGAGGAACCGACTAAATTGCAAATCTTTCACACTTGGGGGCAAAAGATCAATTTTCTTCATCAACCTCCACAAGAGGATCACTGAAATCAAGTACCTATAGGGATTACGAGGAAAGAAAACTAAATTGATAAACACGAGTCCTTTGAAAACTAATCGTTGTAAACATTGAACACCATATTAACTACACACTTGGAAGAATATTGGTACTTACTGGGAAACGACGTGAGCAATAGCAGCACCACTGACACCCCAGCGGCAGACGAAGATAAATATCGGGTCTAAGATGATATTTGTTAAATCTCCTATAACTGTGGTAGACGAAAAGAACAAAATAAAGAGTTAGTGGAGTCCCAAAATCTCACGCAGGAAAGTTGGATTTATCTCCACAAACAGAATGATGATATTTGTTAAATCTTCTATAAATGTGTATGTTTAATATATATGTTAGATTTCACATTGGTTAGAAATATAGAACGGATCTGCTGAGCACTAAGACATTGCTTATGAAAAGTGGGAATGGATGAAAAGAATGCTGAAACTAAAACGAAATGTCTCTCACCAGTGGCGTATAAAGGGGTTTTTGTGTCTTTAAAGCCTCGAAAGACCCCTTGCATTGCCAATGACAAAAGAACTGCAGGAGAACCTAGAGCTCTCAATGTCAAGTACTTCCTTGCAGGGTTTAACATCGCCGAACCCTATCCAATAAAAATGATAGCACCGTCACTTCTCCAATGAATAAAAGCAGCAGAAATGAACAGATGCAGAGCAACAGAAATAATACTAGTGAGGAGACTGAAACTGAAGGCACTTACAGATTTCACACCCATAATATGCAGGAGAGGTTTTGCCCCAAATATGAGGAATATAGCTTGCACTAGACCAAGAATTCCACCAACAATCAATGCTGTCGACGCTGAGGGGATATGTCGCCTCTCGCTCTGTTGTTTGGGATTTACACTTTTTGTGTCAGTATGAGTGGAAGACCTGCTTGTGATTGTCTTGCAATCTGATGAAGAAAACATCAACACTATTTATGCTAGTATGATATGATAATGGTTTTCATGCTGTCTTTTCAGCAAATTTTAGAATACGGACACATGTTCTAGAAGGCAATGCTATAACTTGGGATAATGGCAGATGATCAATGAGAACGAGAGAGTTTGTGTACCATCCTCCGACAGTGAATCTTTATTTTCGATGTTCTTTTCGTTGTTTGTGGCTGAGCCTTTCTCTAAGCTCTCAAGCATTTCATCATTAGGAATTGATTCTTTTGCTTCACCACTTTTCGAATCTTTCTTCAAGTCCTCAGCCTTCTCTGCTTCAATTTTGGTATTTCTGTGAACTGTATCTTCCTCAGCAACAAAAGAAGTCGTTATACTAACCAAAGGGAATATGGTGACTTTTGAGGCCTGATTAAATATGGCAATAGCAACTCCTACCGCAGCTATTTCCACTGGACCTGTGCAAAATAAAAATTAAAATCATCTTGAGTGTCAGATCTATTCCCTTGTTGGTGTGTTGCCTTAAGCAACAAGATACAGCCGAAAGAGTAGAACTGAATAACAATTTGATCATGATCAGTAGGATATTAATCTAGATTATAACAATTTTTCCTTTCAGGAAAGCTGAGGCAATTGCCACTGCAATTATTTTTTTTTGGACAAACAAATAGATACTGTAATTGATTGTGGAGTAATAAGGGCACTGCATTAGGAAAGTGTTCTTGGGGGTTTCCAGGTACACTAAAGCTACTAAACAGTCATTTTGAGATTTTATAGATTTCCATCATGTTGGTTTCGTTGTGAATGTGCAGTATGAGAGAGTTGCTTTGGTAAAGATCACCAAGTACCTAAACCAGATTCACTTCTTTTATTGAACAACTGAAGGGGAATACGCTAAATGCTGTTAACTGAGACACAGAAAGTTCTGCTGCAGTTCCAGTGTGTCAAAATCTTAATCACACTTGGCACTACGAGAATTTTATGCAATGCGTAATGATTTTAAATTTTCACCATCTTACAACCTTGATGGCAGGATATATAGTTTTAAAAAGTTACACAGCAAGAATTGTATTGTCAAAATGCTGCCATTTCGCAATTAAATTCTGCAGCTAGCTGACCGAACAATCATAGGACATGAGAACAAACCTAGACGGCCAATGAAGGCTGTGTCAATCAGGGAGGCAACGGGATCAGCAGCTAAAGCCATTGCTGCAGGCAATGCAATCCTTATGATCTCCGAACCAAGTTCATCCTTCTTGAATAGTCTGAAAATGGAACCAACTTTAGCTCATAGAACATAAAGTTTCTCTTCACTTGTCTAGAAGAAGAAAACATACAGCCTTAAGTTCCCTCTTAACAGATAAATAGGGAAATCATAAAGAAAAGCAAAAAAAAAAAAAAAAAATAATAAAATAAAATAAAACCTTGCATGGGACTAAATGAAATTATACCTTGCATCTCTAAAGAAAACAGAGAGTGGCATCTTCGACTTTCTCAGGCCAGCTGGCTGCGAAGCACTTTCCTCAGACATGGTATTGAAACCTTAAGTTGTAATTGAATGTTACTCCAAGTGTGAAACTTTTCTAGCTCAGCTAAGCTATGTCTGGATGACAACAAAACAATTCAAGTCTTCACAAGCTAAGTTCCTATAACCTGCAGAATGCATGGCATTACAGTGGATCATGATTACGGACAAAGTTATAAACCGAGCGAGCAATAATGCTCAAGTGCTCAAGTAAGTTCAGAATCCAACCTCGTTTTCTACTACGATATGACAATGGATAAATGCAAGAGTGATTATAGGTATACGAAAAACTAATGGTACATGTAGTATAAACCGGGCCCTACTTTTATATATATATATATATATATATAATTCAATTGTGGCTAGTGATATATTTTCCGCTTTATATTTTTTGAAAATTTTTTTCAGCCCACGTGTCAGCAAGTATTCTCTAGATTCTGGATATTGTGGTGACCATAAAAACAAGATTTATGCTATTTTGACCTAAAACCTCATTAATCAACTTAATTTTGACCAAAAACATCAAGAAATGAGTCTAAATACATTGAAAAACTCATAAATAACCTAAAAAAACTACATAAAAACTCGAAAAAAACTCTTCCAGAGCTTAGATTTGGTTTTTAAAACAATTTTAAGGTGAAAAAACACCTAAGTTGAACCCCTCTCACAAAATGAAACATTTTGACACCAAGATCAACTATTTTGATGGTCGAAATTGATACCAACACTACTTTTCTCTCTCTACCATTGAGATTCAATGTCCTCTCTCTCTCTCTCTCCCCTCTCAATCCAGAACTAACAAATAAGAAAAATGAACTTTTGCATCAAAATTAAAATGAAAAACTATTAAGGGATCAAACATGTATAATTTGTGAAGTTGGCTAAAGTAAACCTTTTTGTGATAACTTTGAAAGCATCACTCATTTGTGGTGCTTTTCTCACTTTGATTATTCATATTTCAATTTTATCCTTAATTAACAAATTTGATTCAATTCAATTGTTCTTTGATTTTGTCAAAAAATGATGCAATCATGCAAAATAAAAGTTTGAGAACCATAATAAAAAAATGAACAGTAAATCCACAGTAAATTATGAGAAGATGAACATTGCAAGTGTGCACAATTGATGATGTTTTAAAATTCAATATGCTCAGGAATGAAGATTTGGGTGTTTTGATAGTGGATGATCATACGTTCATGCAATATTCCATCCCTAGGAACTGAGAGAGTAGGGGATTGGTGGTCAAAATCTTAGTTCCTGCAAAACAATAATTTTTTTTTGTGGGTTTAGAGACTCTTAGATGATTAAATCAATGATTTTGTAGTACAAGATTATAATAAATGAATAAATAAGCATTAAATTCTATAAACAAGAGTGTTAGTTAGTCTTTGTGTAATAAATGCTCTAGGAATATATGATAACAGAATAAAGATTGTGAGTTCTTTACCTGAATGGTTTAGAGGGTATTTATAGCCCTTATACCTTGAACATTGTTATTTTGTTAAAGAAGCTGAAAGTCTTTTCCTTTTGAATATATTAGTAAGGAAAAAAAAAAATCCTTACATCAATACTAATGCTGATAGAAATATTTTTTTACACAACATTATTGTTAATGAAAATTATCTTTATACATCATTAGTGTTGATAGACAAATAATAGATCTATAGAAGACTTTTATGCCTTAGTTCATACAAAACATTAATGTTGATGAGAATTACCTTTACACATCATTAATATCGATTGAAATATGACCGACTCTTAGAGAAATTCTATATACCAAGGTAGTTGGGTCTAGCGTCTTACTAGTCCTACAAGTGTTTGGACTTAGCATGTAACTAAGTCTAAGGGAGTTGGATCTGACATCTTATACTAAACCGGCATGCTTTTAGACTTAATGTGTAACCAAGCCCGGAGGACTTGGGGTTGACATCTTACCAGTCCCATAAGCATTTGGACTCAACACGTAGCTGGGTCTAGGAGAGTTGGGCCTGACATCTTGCCAACCCTATAGGCATTTGAGCTCAACATGTAGCTGAGCCGAGCAAAGTTGGGTTGGGCATCTTGCCAAACCTACATGCGCTTAGACTCAACATATAGTTGACCCCAAAGGAGTTAGATCTAACATCTTGTTAGTTCCACAAGAGTTTGGACTCAATACGTGACTCAATCCAAAAATATTGAGCCTAGAAATAAAACTAAATCCACATTTTTTAGGTTTAGTATTCTGTCAAGCTTATACATGTTGGGTCATTAGTTTATTTTTGGCCTTTCAATTCAACACCCTTTTTTAAGTAAAAGAGTTGTATTTGAAATATGTCGATCCATCAACAATGTTTATACAAGAACATTCAGAGTCTTTGTAATAATTATAGCTAATATGAATTGAGTAGATTTGAAAAATGGAAAACAAGGCCGGCTTTGTGTTCAGTTTTAAGAGACATTTCGATGTCCGTAATTGGATTGCCGATACATGTGAGTTCTATAGACAATTCAGTTTTATCCTGGCCTTCGAAACATGTGATTTTCAATTCTTTAATTGAGTGTTAAATTTAAGTGCAAACTGTTTTGGAGTTTAGGATTCAGTTAATTAATGTATGTAATTTAAATATTTTTTAAAAAAACTATTTTAATTCAAAAACTAATTCTTTAGATGAAATCTTAACAATAATTTTATATATTATTTAACGTATTTTTTAAGTGAAAACTAATTAAATTAAAAATTTATATAAATTCATAACTAATTTATATTTATTTTTTAAATTTTTTTAATTAGATAGAATAAAAATAAAGATAATTTGAGACTCAGCACATGCCGATGGAAAATATATTTTTTTATGAAAAGCAAACCCAGATATCTCGGGCTCAAGCTTGTTCATACTTACCATAACTTTATTTGAGACATTGTTGAAAAGCTACTATGACCCAGTTTCAAACATGTTTCTATGATACTTTGTGGTGTTTAACATGGTGATTAAAATATTATTTGTTAAAAATTTATTTTTTAAATAGTTTTAAACTGTTTTGGTGTAAGAAAAATTTAAAAATAAAAAATATTTTACTATATTTTCAAGTGAAAAGTACTTTGAAAAACAACCACTAATACAATAATAAACATGCACTAAATAACCTCCTTCTAAATTTAATTTTTGATTTTTTAATAAAGCTTTTAAGTGTTTTTGTAAACTCTTATTAAATAGCCTATTTTTTCAAGTGTTTTTCTAATGTATTTTTTTTTAACTGGGTATGAAGAAAGTCACCTTTGTTATTTTTTTTTGGTAACAAAGAGTAAATTTGAAACTTTTAAGAAATATATATATATATATATATATATATATATATATATATATATATATATATATGGTAACAATATCGTAATGTTTTCTATGGGGTCGGCCAGTCCGTACTTGACAAGTGGCAGAAAATCAACATCCTCGCAGTTAGATTAGAACACACCATGCCCAGTCACAACTTTACCTCTGTGTACTACTATCATTGCATGAGAGTCCTTCGAGCCTAGGTTGGGCCATAACCCATTAGCCACATTAAATTAGAAGGGAATTTACTAGATTTACCAAGTTTGATTTTCTTTTAAAAGAACTTTTAACTTTATTTTTCAATTTTTTTTTAAAAATAATAGTGTTTTGGATTAATTCATCAACCTAAATTAACTTATTTAATCTATCATTCGAGACTTAGCGAGTGAGGTGAATAACTTTGTTTTCAATAGACTTATTTGTGTATTATCCTGATTTAATGATTCAATTATAGGGAAAATAAGTAATTTCCAACGTTTTTTTAATGGAGCTTATGCTAGGAACGTAAAGTGCATATCTTGACAGCCAAAGAAGCATTGATATTAATACAAAATTACAAAATCTCGATCAAGAATTCAAGACGTAACTGAAGGAAATGAAAAAAAAATTTATATATTTAGCTTACCTTTGCTATCGTAGCGTAACTACTGTGCAAGGCTAGCTCCTTTCCACCAGCTTCTGCAAAGCTTTTTCTACCAACCTCCTGAGGATTGCAAGGCAGATACTCACTCTCCAGTCCCCTTTTATATACACTTTTCCCCCACTTTGGAGTCTCTGAATTAGCCTATAACAAATTAGCGAGAGTGACGAGGCACAAAACTTTCGTCCAATTCTAGTCAGAAAATGACACGTTCCTTATGAAAAACTAAATAATTAAGACCTCATTAAGATGAATCAAAGAAAGAAAATTTTAAGCACCTGTAGTTGTGGCCCAGCGGTGGAAGGAACTTGTTTCCTTTCTTTGTATCAGGGTTCAAGCTTTATTGTGAACGTCTATCATCCCCGCGGTGTCTTACATGCTCATTGGACTTGCAGGATGTTTAGTGAGCCCGAAAATTAGTTGTGGTGCGCGTAAACTAACCCGGATACCCCAGGTTAAAAAAAAAATTAAGCTATTACGTTGATGATGAAAAAGCAATTTGCAACTTCATTTAAATCATTGAATCGATAATTTATAGACTTGGGGGTAACAATGTCTAGCTTCCAGAAAGGTGGAATTCCACTACCTGATGAGTAATCCAGCTCTCTAACCTTATTGTCTAACTTTTTGCTAAAAAATTAAGTGCTTTTAGAATGTAACGTGAGGGCTTTTTCCCAGATTGTGGTCCGCGTAGGATCCCAATTCCGCATGCTTACAATTTTAGATTACATGACCTGATGGCTATTGCCAGTTGCAGAAAATGGGAATTCTGTTGTATAGAAAGAGTAATGTAATGGAGATATACGGGAGAAAAAAAGGATCAAAATTAATATGTCACAATCAAATAAATTATTAAATATTTCATTTTCCTCTAATTGTTTCAAAAATATTTCTTTCTATTACATGCATTCTCTTAAATGGCACAGATCTGGAATCTTCTCACTATAGTTAATTAGCATCATACAATCAATTAATATGGTTTATATATGACGGATGAACATTTATTATGGATGAACATTTATTGTTTGTTTGTTTGAAACTATTCTATAAAGAGAGCGGAACATGAGAAAGTTGAGATCCATTGTTTATGGGCTCGGCCAAACGTTGAGCCAAAATATATATGGGTTTGGTGAATGGTCAGACCCATTATTTTTGGGCTCAATCACGCGCTGAGCCCAAACGCCTGTGGGTTTGTTGAGTTGCCAAACCCATCATCCTTGGACGCAACCAAACACTGAGCCCAGATGCCCTCTAATGGATCAAAAATATTTTCTCTTGATGAGATTGGAAATCAGAAATATTTTTATCTTGGTAGGACCATAAATCAGAGATATTTTATTCTAATGGAACATGCCAACCTTTCCTTAACAATGAAGAGAAGCACCCGGGGGGGTATAAAAAGAGGAAATAAAGATGATTGCGTCATGTTTAAATTTTTTCTTTGCTTTAACAATGGAAATTCAATCTTAATAGATAAGTCCTTACTAAAAGGGATAATTGATTTTTCTTAAACTGATTCTAATTTAATCATTAGAGAGTCTCCAAATAGATAAAAGGAGCTATTTTTCAAGTAACGACAATGATTTACTTATGCTTTCACCATGGAAGGTTGAGTCAGATTGTCAAAATCAGGAGATTAATGAATTTATCTCGGACCTAGGCCTGGCCTTCAAGCCCATGGAATAAGACATGACCTCATTATTGGCGTTGTCTGTGGAAAAATAATAAAAAAGCTATAGATCGCTCTTCTAGGAACTAGAACGTTATCATTCCTAATTACCATTGGATTTAGAGCCCTAACGTTTTGAAAGGTTTTCAACAGGTACCAACGAGATGTCAGTTCAAATCGTATAACTTTCGGAGTTATTGCAAATCAATGGCTTCATTGCCAATTATTATCCTTAATTACTATCGGAGTTGGAACTTTGAGGTTTTGGAAATCCTTCAATGGCTACGAATAAAATGAGTTCAATCCATGCAACTTCAGAAGCCATTGTTAACCAAGGGCTTCTGCCAAGCTTGAAGATGTGACATGGTAGATGATCCCTAAATAAAGAGGTTACATTCTCTTTCGCCAATCATATCTTCATAATAACCAAATGAAATATGTTTATCTAGGAAGATTTCTTTTGATGACTGCCTAAAAAACCTTTATTGGAGAAACACAATTCCCTTTCCTCTTTAGGGCTCTAAAGCTAGATAAAAAT
>Ga0325410_1002639_pt1 | contig 20075 bp, 9 predicted proteins | sample PopdelMetagenome_16_FD_206182 | JGI IMG/M metagenome (GOLD analysis project Ga0325410, IMG submission 206182) | Populus deltoides microbial communities from Bellville, Georgia, United States - Xylem-PdIQD-R3 | ecosystem: Host-associated > Plants > Phyllosphere > Stem > Wood/Secondary xylem... | reverse complement strand
GTGTAGATTTACTGTATCAGTAATTGCATAGACCTCGTCCAACTAATAAAAGATAAGATGCCTGGGTAAAAAAATATTAAACCCTAGCTCTTTGATCATCTTTTAATACACATACCCTTACGTTTATATACATATATATATATATATATGTGTGTGTGTGTGTGTGTGTTTATAAATGTGGTTGTAGAATTCAAAATGGAACCATGCAAGATTTTACCTTTGATATTATTATTATTTAATTTTTTATTAATATAGGTGTCCGGGTCAAGTTTGCGTGCATCTCGACTAATCCTATGAGCCCTGAAGTTAATAATTATGTAAGTTTCTAGTAACTATCATATTAGCAACCACAAGACTCGAGCCTAAAATCACAGGAAAAATAAATTTTTTAATTTCAAACTCTTATTTATCTTTTTAAATTATTACCTTTGATATTATTGAACTATACAGTTGCTCATTTAAAATTTGGGTCAAAGACGAAAACAAATCCATTTCCTTCACAGAAAAGATTCCTATTATATATGCATCTGATATATTTGTACATTTCAGAACTTTGAATGCCCAGCAGTCAGGGAATGATTGTTTTTGTGGTTTTAACTTTTTAAAGTATTTTTATTTAAAAAGTAATATTAAATTTATATATTTTTAATTATTTTTTGAAAATTTTAATATATTAATATTAAAAATAAAATAAAAATATTTTTAATTGAAAATCAACCTCCATCCATGATATCACTTAACATATAATTGAGGGTGTTTAGAAATATAGTAATGATTTTTTAAAAAAATATTTTTTGTTTAGAAATATATCAAAATAATATTTTAAAAAAATTATTTTTAACATTAGCATACCAAAACAATTTGAAAACATAAAAAAAATTAAATTTTCATGAAACATTGTTCTCAAATAATGTTTTATTCAATTTATTTTAGCAAGTCTCGTGACAGAAGTTTTTTATGGAAACATATATATATATATATATATATATATTGGAAAAAAACAAATTTTTTTCTAAGAATTTTATAAAACAAAATAGAGTACTTATTTGGTCCTAGTTAATTACTAGTGTTTAGTTTTAAGATATATGTTGAAGGGTACTTGAGTTATTAAACAGATTAAGACGTGGATTGTAGGTTGGCTTGGATTTGGTTAACCCCTTTTTTTGTCTGTTAATTAAATATTGTTCCAATTATTCATAACGCATATGGCAAAGCTCATTAATTTGCACCATAATCACTAATAATATATATATATATATATATATATATATATATATATATATAAACATGTTAATATTAAAGTCATAAATTTGGTTTTGGATAAAGTGATTGCTGATTACACCCACCAAAGCTCCAGACGTGGTACAGGTAGCTAAACACTAAATTAATAAGCTAATTTGGTGATATCATTTGAACAGGTTACGTGGTGACTATCGATCTATCCCAAATGTGGTAGCCCTGCACATTGCAGCTGGTGGCTCTGTTCTTCTTAACAAACACACCAACCCCCGAAAATCCAGCATCTTCAAATGTTTCTTTCTTTGGTCCAGGAAGGAGTGTTCGACAGAGGAATGCAAGAAGTGTCGAAAGAAGTGAAGATATTGAACCCTTTTTTTTTAGGTTTAATTTGACTTGTAATATTTGGAATTGAAGTTCTATTGTAATTGCGGTTTTAAGTGATTTGTGTTTAGAAATATTTTAAAATGATATTTTTTATTTTAAAAAATTATTTTTAAATCAAAATAATCTGAAAACATAAAAATAATTAATTTTTAATAAAAATAAATAAATTTTTAAAAATACAAATTAAACCGCATTTCCCTTGATATTATGATATTCTACTTTGAGAAGCCAACATGCGATCAGTGGTAATCTAAAACATGCTATGGTTGGTGAACCACTTGTTCTTCTCAAGTAGTACGTAAATGTCTGATGTCTTTGACAAAACTTCATTTCTTCCGAGGACTAATATTTTCCTCATGGCCAAAATTGCCCTTCTATCTCTCAAAGCTGACTGTTTCTTTTATTTATTTGTGCTTTCAGTTGACGGAGATATAATTAGCAGTCAAAACCCATTATTTCCTCCTCGACGGAGGGAGTGGTTGGACTGAAATGTCCAAAATTAAACATATTATCTTATTACCTGGTTAAGCTACCTCTGCTACTTTTAGCACATCCAACTGAGCATTGAGCATTGCATAAAAAATGTATTCTCTCTCTCTCACGCACGCACGCACGCACGCGCACGCGCGCGCACTGGCAGCTATACTTTCGGAAGAGAATGATGGCATCCTACTAGGATCTTGCCTTAACTACTGAACGAATGTTTCAATCATCCAACCTGCAGCTATGACCGATGCACGTTGTTTTTGGTAAGCTAAAGTGGAACTAATCCACTTCAAGTAGGTATTACTGTTCAGCTCTGTCGTGTCTTTTTAGTCTTGCACTAGATCATTCTTCCACGCTATATAATGAATTGAATTAAATTATTTTTAAACGTACAAAACGTATTTGAGCATCTCTTAGCAGAATTTTTTAACCATAAATTCAAATTTTAATATATATTAGATGAGATTTTAATAAACATATATTGAAATTGTAAAATATCAAATGGTATTTTTTAAAATAAAATATTAAGACTAAAGTATATTGAATCAACTCAAGTGAATTTGTGGCCCAAGTGATGAGACCATGATAATTTTATAAAAAATAAATCAAAATAAATTATGAAGTTTTATTCTTGATCAACTTAATATTGAAGGAAGAAATTGAAAAAAATATTAAAAAAATAGAGACTTGAGTGAACCAGTCAAACTTGCGGTTCGAGTCATGCATCACATTAGGTTTAATATTTTTTCTGAATTTTTTTATTTATTTATACAATAAAAAAAATAGATGCTCATAAAATTAAACACTTGTCAAATATTGAGACATTCGTTCGAGACCGCGATAATCCTTCAGAAATCAAATCAAAATAAATCATAAATTCTAATTTAAAATCTACTAACAGAAAAATTTTATGAAATATATCTAATGATATTAGGAAGCCATTAAAAATAAAAATAAAACACATGAGTTGTTAATTTCTGAAAATAAATTTTTTGACACACACGCATATGTAAAAATGTGACAACACAGTTTTATGAAATGAATCTAATATTATTTCAAAGCCAATAAAAACAAAATAAAATCCAAATAAAAGTTAAAAATATATAAGAGTAGAAAGTTATCAATTTTGAATACAAATTTTTGCACGCTTGTATGTTTCTTAAAATGAAAAGGTGTAGGTTTATGAAATGAAAATAAAATACAAATAAAAAATTGAGTGATAGCATCATGCATTGAAGACCAAAACAGAGAAAGGAGGTTGTGGCTTACCTGAGGGGTGGTTTTAGATTATTAGGGGTTATGGTGATGGCTATTGGTGGCTCTTGTGGTGGAGATAGCAATGGTATCAATAATGGAGAGGTTTTTGGTGGTTTTCTCTCTCTAATTTTGAGTTTCTCTTGTTTTTTGTTTTTTTTTCTTTATCTTTTCTTTCTCTCTCCCTTTCCTATCTACGAGCTCAAAATTACTATTTTTTTTATCTTAAAACTCTATTATTTCTTTTCTCCTACCCTCTTTTTCTTTGTATTTTGTCTCTTTAACAGGTCTTTTTATTTCTTGCCCTTCTATTTATAGACAAAGATCAAGGTTTCAAAACCCTTATAGGTGGAATGATCATGCCCCTTGATTTCCTTGGATCAATCTCAACCATGCATCATGGTTGTAACCTTTAGCCAAACATGTTTAAATTGACCTCTTTGCACCGATTTTTCAATGAATTTAAACGGTCAGAGCACATGTTTTTTGGTTAAACATGGATGAGTATGCAAGGAAGGATAATGACGCGTTGTTTGGATAGTGGGGAGAGAGAAATGAATGCCTAAAGGCAAACTACAAGTCATGCAAAACAAAAGAAATTCAATTGGTCAATTGATCAGGTTTTATATTTGCTCCTTAGAGGTCACCAGTTCAAGTTTCACAAAATTCAAGGCCACTAGAGGCTTACATGGTCGCTAACTTCGGGGCCTGTGAGATTAGTCGAGGCGCATGCAAGCTAGCCCGGACACCTTCGTTAATAAAAAAAACAAAAGAAATTCATGCCTTTTTTAGTCATGCATGCACGAGGGAGAATAGGGGTTGTTTCACCAATGCACGTTGTTTTAACTTAGTTTTTTAAAAAACAATGCCATTTAGTTAAAAGGAATTTTTTTTCCTTTTCAAATGACCTTCTAAGGTTTCTCCTTTCCCATTTTGATCATTGTCTTTTTTTCATTTTTTTTCATTTTTTGTCAATTTCGATCTTTTTCTTAAGACTTCTTTCAATTTCATCCCTAATTAATTAAAAAAGCTCCCTACATGTTTAATCTTGATATTTTTCAAAACAATCATTGGCTTTCCAGTTTTTATTTTTCAGTCAATTTCACTCATTTTCTCTTAATTTCTTCATAATTTCAATATTCCTCACGTATTTTTCTTATCTCTTAACTTCCTCATCTCTACTGTTAAATTTGTAGACAATTTCAACCATTTTCTTTCAATTTCTTCACAATTTCACCATTAATTGCAATTTTTTTCCTTTTTATGTTTTTCTTTTTATTTTTCTTTCCTTTTCAACAACATTTTTTTTTTTACATTGTCTAGGAAATTGAGTAGGAAATTTTTTTTCGGATGAAAACTTTTGTTTTTGAGGAGGAATAAAAATTGATTTATGAGAGCTACCATCTATTTACAATATTTACAATACAAAGTTGATAAAAAATATTTTTCATAGGTTTTGTTTCATAAGCTTGTAAACAAGTAGTGTTTATAAAAAAATATTAAAAATCAACCAAGTCAAGGAGTCGGCAGGTTTTTTTTTAAAAAAGGTCAAATTAAAGACTACCAATTTCAACATGAAATTTAAATAGGTCATATCAAGAGATAACCAATCTTAACATGAAATTTAAATTGAATCAAATTAGAAATGACCAACCTCATTAGATCAAATCGAGAGGCTACTAACTTGTAAGATTTTGATCAAATTGATATGTAACTAACTTCATGAAATTTTAAATTTGATCAAATCAAAAGGAAATTAACCTCCTAAAATTTAAATTAAAGGGTGGCCACCCTTGTGAGATTTTGAATTTGATCAAATGACCAACATTGTGAATTTTAGTGAAATTGAGAGACCACACCCTCGTAAATTTGAAAGACTACAGTTGCAAATTGCACGTTTCCAACATCCAAAGGGACACCCACGAAAGCCTCCACTCTGGAGATCAATTTAATCTGTACATAACCATGAGAAGAGCTGAGCATGTTTGATGGCCCCTCATTTTATCAGGAATATCTTCAAAGAACTTCTCTGCACTATTTATACCACGAATTTTCGCAATGAACCAGGTAAAAGCTTCATATCATGCTGTTTTGTCATCCATTCACGTATCTACTGCCTAACAACTAATCAGACAGGAAAAAAATCATTATAAAACAGACCCAACTTATTCAAACAAACAGTTTTAAAAAGAACTTAAAACGGACGTGGGCAATCTGATTCTGACCTCGAGGGCATGCCCGTAACGCTTCAGGTTACAGAGCTCTCTAACAATCCGATAGCGCTCGTACTTTCTGACAGTGTGCCCCTCTTCTTTCCACACACCAAACTAAACAGCCTTCTTCCTAGTGTGTCCCTGCCTCCACTCTCTTCCCCTTCTCCTCCGCTTAAAACCTTCTCCGCCACTGATGCATACGAGAACTGCCGCGTGGCAGCTGCCACGGTTCCCTGTAAGTACTCCCCAACATTTCCGAGAGCAACCCGAGATTTTACACTGGGTTGGATATAAAAACAAAATATGCGGGCGCTGATCTGATTCGATTGACTGGGCCCCAACAATAAGCCCAAGAAGACAAAGCGAGTCCTGATTTTAACGGACGCGCGAGATAACTTTGAAATCTCAAATGCCTAGAATAATCGAAAGTTATAATGATAAAATAAACTTATTCCTTAAACTTTATTTTTTAAAATTTAAATATTTTAAATTATTTTTTAATGAAAAATAAACCTTTTATTTAATTCTTTATCACTATTAATATTTTTTAAAATCACATATTTTCAAAATGCGTATTGTATTTTTCAAATATTATTTGTAATCAAAATTAATGAAAGAATTTATTTTTAGTTAAAAATAATTAAAAAAATTTAATTTAAATCAAAATTTTAAAAAGTTTTGGTCATTTTAAATCTTTAGCTAGAGGATTTATATATATATATATATATATATTAAAATTATTAAAGAAATATTAAAAAATACATTAACTTAAAACATTTTTTTAAGACAAATTAATTTTCAAAAAACATTTAAAAATGAAAGCTACCTCCTCCCAGTCGACCAGTGTCCAAGCATAAAATGAATTTTTTAAAAAAGAATAGTGAATATAAATTACAAATTCTCAGATCTTATTACTCTTTTCTTTATTGATTTTTTTTTCCCGATTCCCTCGTTTTCCATTGGCTCTCTCTATTGTTTTTTATTCTTAAAATGATTCAAAGCCAGGCGAAATTCTGCGGCCACCGGCGGGAAGACAGGCGTTAGAGTTGTAGTCGTCGGAGACCGTGCAACAGAAAAATCGAGTTTGATTGCGGCAGCATCCACCGAATCTTTCCAGGAAAACGTATCTCCTTCCACCCACTCGCCTTCCCGCTGATTTCATCACCGATCGCGTTCCTATCACTATCATCGACACTTCTGCTAGGTAAGCATTTATGTTAAAGCTCGAAGAGTAGAGGAAAGCTAACTGAAGAATTGAAGCAAGCTGAAATGATCATAATAACTTACGCGTGTGATTTTCCGTTGACGCTAACTCGTTTGAGTAGTTTTTGGCTTGAGGAATTTCGTCGATTATAGGCATTTTCTTTCTTTTTACAATCTTTAAAATTTGATGTAGTGATATGTGTGAGTATACATATATACAGTTGATTTCCTATGAATTTCCGTCACGCGCGCCTGCGCACATATATTTGCTACCTGCGTTTGAATTGGAAGCAAGTATTTCTTATTATCATTCTCCAATCTGCTTCTTTTCAAGTTTCCTAGGATCTTGCAAATTGCTCTATTGGGGTTTCTTCTGTTTATATAGTACTTTTTGTAATTGTGTTGTTCATTTCTATATTTCAGTCCTTGGGGTGAGGCTCCTTACAAGGATGCTGCAGAGAGAACCACAATGGGAAATTGATTCTCGATGGGTTTCTTTCCGAGGTTTGCTCTGCTACTACTATTTCTTTAGTTGCTGCTGATTCTTGGTGGCTTCATCACATTCCAACATGTTATACCATGTGACAACAGCATTTTCTGGACCACCTTAAACAATTTACTTTCTTGCACATGTCCTGTTTCTATTTCTTTCACTGTTTGGTGGTGGTGAAGATACAGTGCGCTGGGACATCAAAAATCAGGCTTCTGAAAAGACCTAAACATAGACTGATTATGGATTTGTTTGGGGGCTCACACAAGATGATACTAAATGAATCCATAGTGATGATGTTCTTATAACTTGGTAGATAAACTTGGTGCCAATATTCTGTGGAAGTTGTGTAGTGCTTATTCAAAAGAAGCTGTTATCTTGGCTATTTTATTATGATGAAAGCTTTGCTGGTGTTTCTCCAATTTGTCTGGGAGAAGTAGGCCTATCTTTTTATGTTGCATCAGAGTTGTTTTGTTATAATTTTTCACCACCTTCATTGATTCCTTAAAATAAAAAATTGATCCATGTGTTACTGTTTCTCTCTTTCTGCATCTTTTTTCTCCTTTTCTTTCTCATTTGTGTGTTTTTAGAAAATAACATCGTCACTTCGCTACAAAATGGAAGACTTGTTATAAATACTTGTCTGCATCCATTTTATACCTGGTAACTTTAAAGTATGTTATTTTTAATCTTGTTGAGCTATCTGTCAAATTTATTTCTATCGAACATTTGCTTGCAGCGGGCTCCTATGACCATTCTGGATCCACGAGCTAGTTGTCTAATTAGCTGTACATTGGACATGGAGGAAATCCTGCTTCAGTACCTCATGTTACTCAAAGAGTGCTGTTGATCGGAAGAAGCAACAAATAGAAAGAAATGTTTTTCACTACTTAGTTTTTGGACCTAAAATTTCTGGAAAGTCTGCACTTTTGAATTCATTCTTAGGAAGGTATTGTCTCGAACCTATTGTTGTAGCCATTGTAGCAATATTCTCTGGATAGTTTCATCTGTTACTTCCCTGAGTCATCATAGGAGAATCTAGTTTTGTTTCCAGGTTTTCATTTTTCAGTTCTGCTTTCCACTAAGCAATAGTAATTTTCTGCTGCCAATTCCAACGACAGGCCATTCTCAGAAAATCATGATTTGACAGCCGCTGAGCATTTTGCATGAATGTGGTTGACTAGCTTGGGGTACGTACAGTAGCCGCTCTGTTGGGTGGTAGTTCTATATAATATCTTTCTAAACAGGCTCCTTTTCAAAACTCGAATGCAAATTATTTTTCAATGTGTTTTTATCATCTGATATCAAGGAGGATGTGCTGGGTCATCTTCATCAAGGTGTCTTAGACTTGCGCTGTATGGTCCTCTTTTTCATGCAGTTGTCCTTGCAGAGGGATAAGGAGACTCATATTTTGCGAGAGATACCTGAAGATAGTGAAAAAAATTCAATCCAATAAAGAATCTCTGGCATCCTTTGATGTTGCTGTGTTTGCTTGTGACAGTTAAGTTTGACTGATGATATTTAGCAAGTTTGACTTCCTTGTATATATTGGTAGTCAAGTAGCCAGTCGATGATCTCATTTATCACCATATATTATGTCTGTCACAATTATATGGACTTCGATTGGTGCATGCTATCTTCGTTTTACCCAATTCTTTCACTTTTGTCTCTGAGCCTGCCTGTGCACATACCTTTTAAGTGTATGAATGTTGTTCAATTTTTCTTTTAAGGATTAGAAATATACTATTGGAAATAGTTTCTCCATTTGTACTTGTTAAATATATAGATATCATGGCATGACAAATGATTCCTATTTCCAGTTCGGATGAATATTCATGGAAAAGGTCAAGTGAACTTCTTGTAGAGGTTGCTAGGCACGGAGAGGAAAGTGGTCACGAGGTGCCTAGTCTCATTGTTGCTGCAAAGGATGCCTTAGATCCGCATCCAATGAGTGTGCAAAATTCAGTGAGGGTATACTTTTTGTCATTGAAATCTCATCTTTTGCACACTCAATTTCTGAAATTTGATACCGCAAATAAAATTTTGTATCTTCGCGCACATATTGCCTATCCCTTTTATCATTTTTAAGATATGCATGTGGTGATAACTTCCAATTCATCTTCAGGTTTGCCAAGAGTTAGGATTTTAAGCGCAGCTGAATGGGATTTGAACATTCCTGAAACTGTAGCTGGGAGGAGACGCAAGCAGTTCCGCTGGCATGTCAACCACTCCCTCCTGCTTATGTCAGGTTTTGCCTCCCACTCCCACCGGAAAAACAAATCTCACTACACGGATGCATGAACACCGATGACACTAATTTCATGGTTTACATGTCTGCGTGAATTATCTCAACTGTTTTAGTATGTTTTAAATTTGCAGTGGTCGTAGCTTTTGCTGTCGTTGGAATGGCAGCACTGCGTGCCTACAATCCTTTCAATCACATTGCAACCAATCCCCTTATAATTCATGTTCTGATTTTTTCCTTTTCTTAAATAATAATAATTAAAAAAATAGCTGTATGAAACGTTAGGTTGGCTAGAAGACAATTATATTAAAGGTGATGGATAGGTAAAATTATCAATGATAAAAACATTAAAAAGTTATGAATGTGGTTCTTTCTCTATGCCATTCAATGACCTAAATTGAAAATCTTTCATTTGAACTTCAATTATTTCAAATTATAAATTAGACAAATAAGTTGTAAAATGTTTTTTGAAATAGGAAAAAAATAAATTAACAGCATGTGAAATGTTCTTTTGAAAAATATTTTTCAAATTTTCATGTGAAAAATAAAAATAAGTATTGGAAAATATTTTCCAATTCGTTCTTTAATAGCGTTAATTTAGAGAAAGATTTTATCCTCGTGAATGAAAAGATAATATTTTATTTAATGCTTCGAACTCTTAATACACTATCATTTAACAATGTTAATTTCCACCACCCCCCAATTGTCGACTACGCCGCCGCCAGCCATCATAACCATCACCATTTTGTTACCAATATAATGGTTCTCATCATAACACCAACCGTTACTGCTGCTGCTGCTATTATTATTATTATTATCAATGCTACTATCCAATATCCAATGGCCAAACACAGGCTTTCATGGAGGCGTTTGAGATGTTACAGTGGCTTCTGAGTTTGTTTTTTAGTTGCATGTCTTAATATTTTGTTTCATTTTATATTTGTGTAAATTTAATTTTTATTTTTTTTAATTGTTATTTGTTTTATTTTATATTTATTTTATTAATTTTTTTTAAATTTTATTCTTTGATATCTTGTTGATTGAGATTTTATTAACTAGGAATTTAACTTTATAATTTTTTCAGGTTTTTCTTTCATGAGATAATTATGACCTTGGAATCTGGATCTCGAGTTTGAAAAGTTAATTTGATTTGACTTAGATTTTTCTTAGATCCCTTCTTACAATTGATTTTTTTTGTATTTTTCTATAGGTTTATCTCAATTTTATGTGACGGATCACAAGCTAATCCAGGTTAAATAAAGTTAATTTTATTTTTTTTTAATTTTTTCTACTGATATAAATTTTTATTATATTATTAAATTAATTAAAATGATTAAATCTAATAAAATCAATAATCTAACTCTTGAATTTTTTATTTCTATAAAAATATTATTGTTACCTGGTTTTTTTTATATTAAATTTATTTTTGTGGGGCATAAAAAGAGCTAGCAATGCAATCTTGAAATATAAGGAAAGCAGTAAAGTGGCATCATGTAGCTCTGATAATATTTTTTTGGAGCTCTGATAATATTTTTAAGGAGTGTGGTTGTTGTTGTTGTTTAAAATATTTTTTATTAATAAATATATTAAAATAATATTTTTATATTTTTAAAAATATTATTTTTAATATTAATACATTAAAATAATTTAAAAACATAAAAAATATTAATTTATAACAAATAAAAAATTAAAAAATTAATTTATTTCAGAAATACTTTTAAAATATAAAATAAGCAGATAGATTCTTAGATTCTTTGTCATCATTATCATCATCAAGAAGCAGTTACATGTGAAGGTTTTTTTTCCGTAGAAAAAGAGACTTGACATTTGACAAGGATTTCTCTTAAATGATATTTAAGTTATGTTTGGTTTTTGTTTTAAAATAAAATAAATAAATAAAATAAAAATATATTTAGTTGAAGAGGTAGGGTTAAGAATAAAAAATAATTTTTTTTAAAAAAATATTTTGATAATAAATTTCTGTATTTTTAAAACAAAAGGTATAGGAAATGTGTTTTCTTTATTTCTATTATTTCTATATGTTTTATCCCAAAATAATATCTAAATGCTATTTAAAAACTCAAATTCTTCTCAAGCTCTTTTTTAGAGGAGACAGTCTCTTTAACACCTTGCTCATCACTTACTATTTCATTTTTTTTTCCAGATGGGATTTTTTACCAAAATTAATTTCTATCATTTCATCCTCGAAACTTACGAATTTAAGATAATGGAAAAAAATAATATAAAAAAATCACAGATTAAGTGTTCGCTATTGTTATTAAATTAATTGCATTTCGTCCAAAAAAGAACTTGAAATCACAATTTAAATGAATAACTTTTATTTTAGGTACACTTGAATTTGAAAAGAAAGCTTCATTTCAAATCTGAAAGAATTTGTATTGGTATTGATATCAGTATTGGCATTGGCTACAAGGTTTGATGGCTGAAGCCTGAAGGCAGAGGCGAAGTAGCCACGGGACCTGGTGCACCCCAAAATTTTGAAAATTTCTAATTTGACCCTTGTATTAAAAGGTTTCCCAATTGCTATTTTATGCCTTTTCTTTATAATCTTATTTTGAATTTTGACTATTTTATGTTCTTGCCTCTTCTTTTTTCCAGTAACTACATGGTGCTAGCAGAGGAGCAGACAAAGTGTCACTTGACCTGACTCGTTTGAATAGCTAAAGCAGAGTGTGTGTAAAGAGAGCTGTGATAAAATTCAAGTTGTTTAGAAATTAGGTTTTAGTTATATATAAGGTTTCTGTTGGATAATTAAATAAATTAATTGATTTTAAAAATCTCATTTATTTTTTTTAATCTAAGTGATTGATAGCTTGTATTTAGTATTTAGTAGATTAAGATGGCTCGTGACTACTACATGTAAAAGATCTTCTTTAGTAAAGATATTAAATGGATAGTTAAATAAATTAACTGATCCTAAAAATCTCATTTTAGAGAGAGAAAATACAATAATATTTTAGCGATAGATGGTCTGAAAAAAATATATATGCAGAAGAGAATAAAAATTATGAATTTTTATTCTGAAAGTCTCATGAAATATTTATAACTCACGAGTTTTGTTTTTTTTGAAGTAAAGGGAGTGAGGTATAATTTTATTTTTGTGATATTTTGAGTTATAGCATGTTGTATTCCATTCATTTTATCAAGTTAAAAAGATAAAGAAATGATGAGCCATGCTAGATTTAGACTCTTACAAAACTAGATTTGATACACTCCTGAGCCCAATTGTAGTTTACATTTATTTAGATTAGTTTATTAAAAAAAACTAAAATAATATTGTTTTGTAAAAATAAAAAAAAAACTCTTGAAAAATTCAAACTAAGTTTTGATAAGATGATGAAACGATTAACTAATCAACCAAATGAAACCAAGTCGAGTTACTCAAGGAAGGTTGCACCAGTTTCCAGGACAAGCCCTGGCAGGCCTGGTTTAATAACTGTGTTCGAGCAGGAGGCGGTGGCCAATGCTCCGTGGTTAGTATCAAAGAATTAACTCCTAACAAAAGCTTGATATGTTAGTGAATATTGTTAATAAAAAGGGACAGTCCTTTTCACCGGCGACGACACCTAGCTAGCTGACAACAGTAATTATTTGTCACTACAGCCCTTGATTGAACTCTTCATTAGCATCATTCATGGTAGCATCGCAGTCACTTGGAATCACATGATGCAGACTCATGCAGATACGGATATTCGAGACATGTTTGTCTTCAATTATAAGAATACGACTGAGAAAAAGAAAGCAGAGCTATGACCAGCTAGGGTGAAAGGATATCCCCTCTAAGAGATTCGATGAAATTAATGAGCGTCTCGTGAGGAATTCGTGATGTGAAAGGGTTGGATTCTTGGGCATTACGACGGACGACTGTCTGTGATTGTGTTGTTCCAAATAAGTTTTTCAAAAAAATTGAATTATTTTTATTTTTAAATCGTTTTAATAAATTAATATTAAAATTATTTTTTAAAAAATATATATCCATGCACCCTAATAAAGAGTTAAAGAAGATCTCGCTTTTCATTGACGTGATCATCACTCCCAAGAACGACATAGATCCCAGAATCTTCACCGGTGTCTCGGTCTATATGTCTTGCTTGAGGACATGCTTTTGACTCTCCTGCGTGCATTAATCATGGCAAATATATTTGTCTGCACACTGCACCTTACCAATTCATACGAGAGACAGGAGCATATGCATTTAAACATAGGCTATAGGCACTCTGCGTTAATATATATATATATATATATATATGTTTGCGTAATAATATATATTAACATATTCACTTCTCGGAACTCAAGCAAGTGCTGGGCCTGTTTGTTCACGTTTAAGCAAAATCATCACTCAACCTATGTCCCTTGTCGTTTGGTAATATTCCTGGAGACTAAACAAATATTTGAATGTTCCCCGAGAAATTAAGATCACAGGAGAAAATTTGTATTGTGTGACAAGGAAAAGAAAAAACTTAGGGTACATGTGTGCAAGACTACATGGGGGTGAAAACTAAGATTTCATGTGTTTTCGAAAAAATAAAAAATCCAAAGAATTACATGAAGCGGGTCTATATTCAAAAACATGAATATTGGGGGTGAAAACTTAGGATAATGTTTTTTTTAATTGATTCTTTTTTTAATTTTATCGTTCAACACTGGATTAATTGAGAATCGAGCTTCATAATTTATTTCAATTTACTTTATAATAGGCTATTGCGGTCTTATGATCCAAATCGTGAGTTTAATATGTTAATCTGAGTTGACTCGGGTTATTTTTTGATTGTTTTTTTTTATCAATATTGGGTTTGATAAAAATTAAACTTCATAACTTGTTTGATTTGTTTTCTATGAAGTTATTATGATCTCATGACCCGACATGCGGGTTGACAGGTTAACCCAAGTTGATCCGAATAGATTCAATATGTTTCCGTCTCAATATTTATAAGAGAATCTCATTTTGAATGTTTATTTTAAGTCAAATTATATTTTTACCAGTCACATGGGTTGCCTTCGGACCAATCACAACTTGAAAAAAAACTTCTACTAGAAAAACATCAACAACATTAAAATATTTTTTTAATTTTTTTTATAAATTGATCCAATTTGTAGCGTACATGTAAAATATCTAGTTAATATTTAAAGATACAGTGATAATAATTTTAAAATTGATTTAATGATTCTTATGTTAGAAGATCTATTGAGATGAACATGCTAATGGATCTTGCAATGTAAACCAAGGCGAGCTTATTATCTTAATTAATTACAATAATGAGATTCAATATAATTACCATCCAATCAAACTGTTCTAGTTCATGTCAATTCATGTCAACCCCTTAAATGATTGCTTAGGCTAGCCGACACCGTAACATATAGTGTATCCAAAAGTTTTTTTTTTTTTTTTAAAAGGGAAAAACCTAAAGAGTATACCCAAAAGCTTGAACCATATAGACAAGAACCCTAATTCTAGGAGGGTAACTTGCTAAGCGGGTGGGAAACATGGAACGGCTAGGATTCCCCCACCATAATTGATAATTGGTCCTAATTTTCATAAAACCTACGTCGTGACGGTGGCCCCACGACAAAAAATCTATGGAAAGACATTCCCCCTCTTTTTTTTTTCTTTTTTTTTTTGTTGTTGTTGGGAGCAACAGGTGAAGGCATCCTCAGATGGGAAGTGTGAGTTTCTGTACCAAAGTTTAGGGTTCTCAATAAACAGAAATTAGGGAGTAATATATGGTTTGAGTGAGAGATGACAAGGAATCTCAGGAGAACCGAAAGACAAGACAAGACTAGATCGGAGAATCTTTCAAGGTTTGTGAATTGTGGGCCCTGCTTCGATACTTTCATGGATCCTCTTAACCCCTAGCATGTCAGCCATCACAGAAAAAGCCCATAATTTAGCTTTTTCACCGGTTTGGATTACAGTAATAATTAGTTTTTAAAGTATTTTTTTTCTATTTAAAATATATATATTAAAATAATAATGTTTAACTTTTGATTTGATGGTAATACATTAAAATAATCTAAAAATAAAATTTGAAATAAAAAAAATTCAAAATCTTATAAAAAAGCTTTCCAACAGTAAAAAAAAATGGGGCCAAATCCCTCCACCGCCCGCCACCGCCTTAAATAAAAACCTAGAGCAGGAAACGTAATTAAATAAAAATAAAAACCTCGGCACCCTTAAATTAATACAAACTCCAAGACATTTTCTTGGATACAATTCATAATTACCGTTGATTAAGTAATGAACCCCACAGACATGTTCGTGTTCAAACTTTGAAATATTTGGGCTTCGCCATGCAAAGGTCAATGATTAAGATTCCAAGGGACAATGTATAACGTGTTTTTATATGTGACGTTGAAAAGATAAGCACCGGCGAGCTCTGCGAAAGGATTCGGTTGAAACCGACCATGTCCATAACACTGTTTTTTAAAAAATGTTTTTGAATTTTTTTTATCTTAAAAAAATATTATTAGATGTATTTTTTTATATAATTCTAATGTGTCATGTTAAAAATAAAAAAAAATTGAATTAAAAATTATTTTTTTATAAAAATATCATATACTACCTTATCTTTTTTTTAGATTTGAGGAAACCCCACTTTCCGGATAGCGAATTTTATGGGCCTAGATGAGCGAGTAAAACCCCAGCTATTTCAGATTCTTATAAAAAATACACGTCTTTACTCGAACTCAAAATTTACTGTATAGACTTCAAATTCTTTGCTATCACACTACGCCCTCAAACACCATATGCTACCTTATCAAATAAACACTTAATAATTTGTTTACTTTACTGTTCTTATCTTCTTTCTTTACCACTCAACTTTCAAAATGATCATGATTGCAAATGTTCCCCCATTTCTTTTTAGATTTTTTTTTATTTATATAAAAGTGGGAGAAAACTTTAAAGAATTCTGATATTTTTATAATTGTTTAATGAGTTTTGAATTTTTTTTTATAAATCGGCTAATGGCTTAATAACTCTTACAAAATAAGTTCTATGAACAAGATATGAGAACTTCTAATACCTAAATTAGCAAATATGTAAGCAAGATGCTTTGTTTTAAAGTAAAAAAAAGAGAGTCTAAAGTGCAGGTTTGAGTGGTCCAGTATAGCGAAGGCTTGTTACAGCAAAACCCAGACATATTTACGGGAGACATGTAAACCTGAGGCAGATCCTCATGTCTAGGCAGTATATATATATATAAATGACTTGTCATTCATCTTTTTTTAATGAAAAAAATAAATAGATAGATATCGTTTATTGTCTAAAAAATAATATTGCTAACTTGGACTCAGACCCACGCACTAACCAATTTAGCTACGGGACAAAGATCTTACCAATTGATTAAACAAAACATATTAATATAGATTTTCTCTGTTTACGTGCTTTAAAAATATATTTTAAAAGATTTAAATATATTTTATTTTTTTTACTTCATATTAATATTTTTTAATATTTTCATATTATTTTAGTATGCTGATATAAAAATTATTTTTTAAAAAATAAAAAATATTATTTTAATAAATTTCTAGACAAAAAACACTATAAAAATAACTATAATCACATTTTCAAACATCCTCTTACAAAGCTTGAACCGGCAACCTTAGACTTGTTTGTCACGGGCTAACCACATGAGCTACGGGATGCGAGGTGTGTGTGTGTGTATATATATATATATATTTCACTCTTCAAATATATTATAAAATTGAACCCATACCATTTAATTGTTTTATTAATTATTATATATTTATGATAAAGTCCAATTAAATAGTCGTGGTATATGATTAATTAGAAGACTCGTTGAATTTTGAAATTAGCTTCTTTTAATTGTGCTAAATTGCATGCCTTATCAATTAACATGTATTTTGTGCTTGTTTTTCTTCGTATTTTTGGAATTTCAATCATGGGAACTCGTCTTATTTCTCACAAACTCATTAATTGGGACCTTTTTTAAGCAACAGTACCGTATTTCCACCGCTCTTGATTTTGGGCCCCACACACACACACACACACACGAAACATATTCGCATTTAACTTTGAATCAGTGATTTCAAAATATTAGTGACATGGGAACAACTTTCATCAAACCGAGCAAGACTTCTTAGCTTCAACCAATGAGCATATTCTATGCTTAAGAGGCAAGCAGATCTTCAATCAAATTTATGATATTCTCGATCCTCGCTAATAATCCAGATTGATTTGATCAATGAAAGATCAAAAACTGCTGGATTAGATTGATGATATGAATTTTCTAACACTTGTACGGGTGAAAATTCTTTTAAACTGGAACGTTACACATATTCATACTATCTTGTGTTTATTTATTTTTAAATAAATAAATAAAGGTATAATGAGATTCAAACTCGTGATCGCTTGATCATTAAAGTCTTTTTGAGTTTGAAACTTGCACATACCCATACTATATTATGTTTAATTTTTTTTATAAATAAATAGAGGTGATGAGATTCAAACTTGTGGCTACATAATCATTATAGTATATAAAATTTTAAGATATTATTTTCTAATAAAAAAATAAAAATTAATTAACACTTAAAATATATAATTTGAAAACCTGTCTGGCCTCGACGGATCAACGTGATGAGTATGTTAAGTTTTGTGCTGTGGCTTTGTAGGGACTGTGGTATTTCTGGTGTCCAAGGTTGGGTGGACAGAGTGGTGGGGTTTGCATTCTATTAAAAACACGACTAGTAATTTCTTATGTTTGTTGGCCATCATGACATTAATACACACAACAAATTAAAAATAGTTTCCCACTTCGATCAATCCTGTGTAAGCTTATCACTAACCATACGTGCATTTCATTATTATGATCATGTACATAGCTATCCAGTGGTCACCTTTTCTCCCCAGCATTGACAATGAACTCCATCTCTTTCCTAAATCTTTGGACTCTAACACACACCCACTCGTCCTCTCCCTCCTCCTGAATTAAAAAGTGGAAAGGGAAAGTCAACCACTACTACATACTCAGAATGAAGTAAAAAAAACACTACAAAAGGTTTCAATTTTCGATTCAAATTAACGAAAGACTACCTCCACCATCATGCACTACGCTTCTCGAATCCTCAAAAGGTTGTTTTTTATATTATTATTTTGATTCCAAACTTAATAAATAATTATTTTAGTTTTTTTTTACGTTATTATTTTTGGATTCAAATTTTTAATTTTTTTTTTTTAAAATGAATGCAACAGTGCTTCAAGTGAGTGCGTGCGTGCGTGTGGCTGTCCTGACCTGATGTGAGAGAATTTTCTCGCAATCTATATATATATATATATATATATATATATAAATCAGAGCGCGTACAAAAATACCTTGATGAAAAATAAAGAAGACAATAATAAGTGGTTTTCTCGTACCAACTTGCATGAGTCTCATTATATGGTATTGACCACTGACTGGTGATGAAGAGACTGATATTTACATGATGACATGAAGAAGCAAGAAATGGTGCTTTACACAGATAAACTCAACTCGGAAACTTTCTTCGAAGTCAACGCACCTTCCAAGTCCAATGTTAGTAGAAATTATAAGCATATCCACTCTCATTTTGTAGAAACTTTAAGACCCCCCATCAATTGTATGATCCGTATATACTCCTTACTATTGATCAAGATCAACATTAATGTTTTTTTTTTATTATTATTATTATCAATTGTTTGTATTTAATTTGCTTGCTTGACTGGAGGATTGATCCGGCATATATAACTATCCGATTTAGCCTGAGGTTTAATATAAAAAACAATTTACATTATGGGATTGTTAAATCTATTTATCGATCATGAAATCAATTCAAATTTATAAATATTTTAAAAAATATTATTATTTTTAAATATTTGTAATATTAACCTGGCTAATGGGATATAAATTAAGTTTAGTTGCGTCCGTCAATTTGAATAAATCAATTAGGTTAAACGACCTATCAATTCAACTTACAACTTGATTGTGATAGTAGGTTTGGATTGAGATTATCCTCTTCAATCCATTCAGCAACTATGCTTCGTTGTAAACCACCGATCGATGTGTGGTGTCGAGCTAGATAGCCGCATCAATTGGAGCTAGCACGTGAAGTGCTGAAACGAGTCATGGACACACATTAATTTGGGCAGTACAAACAAACATAACTGACCAAGAAGTTAACTGGCATGAGCTAGCAAGTGGCATAAAAACGATAATGTTGTCTCCAATGCTGTTAGACTGTTTGAACAAAATACCAGAATATTAAAAGGTGGAAAAAAAGATTGCAAGATCGAATAATTAGAAAATAGAGGGATTTGCGTATTAGAAATGTCGCCTGTGAACTACTATTAGTGTATTCCAGCCATTTAACCTGCTGTCGCCGCGGGTTATAAATTCTTAATTTTATAAATAAAAAAAAATACAAGCCACGTAGTTGTTTAAATGTGTTTTTTTTATACCAAATTTCAAAATATAAATTGAAAAACTCATCTAATCATCTAACTAAATAAATTAATAATTATTTATATAAAAAAAATTATTAACACTAATTAAGAAAGAAACTG
>Ga0325410_1002635_pt1 | contig 20084 bp, 17 predicted proteins | sample PopdelMetagenome_16_FD_206182 | JGI IMG/M metagenome (GOLD analysis project Ga0325410, IMG submission 206182) | Populus deltoides microbial communities from Bellville, Georgia, United States - Xylem-PdIQD-R3 | ecosystem: Host-associated > Plants > Phyllosphere > Stem > Wood/Secondary xylem... | reverse complement strand
AGAGAAGGAAGTAAAATATTATAGAACTGATTCAAGGCTTATTTATAGCCTTCCATGCAGCCCCTTAATCCTAGAAACAAAAGGAAAAGGTAGCCACCCATGTTGTTTCCAAGTTGTAGAAGGATTATTTTGTTTCCTTTGCTGTCCTCATCTCATGGCCCAAATAAGGTTGTGTTGAACCCCTCTTGCACATGGATAAGATGTACTAGGGTCTTCTCTTGATACTCTAATGGACCTTTCAATTCTGACTTGGTTGAAACATTCAAAACCAATGCATTCAATGCCTCTTTTAATGCCTTTCTCTTGGACCGAGTCATTGGACCATTTGGAACATGTAATGGGTCCTTGCTGGTGTTTTTGGGTTGGTCCACATCACCATAAGTCAAAAGGAAGTAAATAACAATATTCGTACAGCCTCTATTGACTAGTATTTCAATGCCTTCTCGAACTTTGATTGACCTGAAATTGTAACTCGAGGTAGGAAAACATGTAAGGAGACTCTACATAAAATTTCAGCCCGATCCAACGAGTGGATTGAGAATTATGATTGTTTCGATGAAACTGAATAGTTGCATATTTTGCATCAGAATTCGAATCTGATTGTTTTTTCATTGCCTGGATCATATCATTCCCTCTCTTCAAGATAAATCATCCTCGAATCATCAACAGGGATAAAGTACAAGGTTTTAGCTTGTTTTTGAAGCCTTTGGAGTTCTTTTCTTGCCAACAATCATCACCAATAACTTTGGATGAAGGTAGCAGCCCCTCTCTTTTGTCTATCATCATTGCGACATTTTTGCTCCTCTCTTTCTGAAGCTTGTTGGGTAACGACTAATGTTGTTAACACATCAAGTTCTTGCTGCATCTCCCCTAGAATATGGGATCGACTCTTGTTTTTTTTTTAACACTAATCTCTTTATTTATCTCCCTTTGATACCACCTCTCCATTTGTATCATCTTCTTCATTTGCCATAATACCTCATCAGAATACATGAAATCTTTATTGTAATACTCCTTTTGCAGTTTTTTTTTATATCAGAACCTAAAACAAAAGCTAATATGACATTAAAGAAATCAAGAAGACACTAGGGACTAAAAATTGACACAAAATTACATGGACTTTCAATTGATAAACATAACAAACCCCTTTAGACCCAAAAAAAGGACCCTAAACCAAACGACTTCCAAATGGTCTGAAATTTGATATTTATAGCGAATTCACGCCAAAAAACCATAATATAAAATATGATTGAATTCTGAACTGATTTGATATATGGACGTGAAACTGACATGAATCAACCCTTTTAAAACCTGAATTTGGAACCTAAAACAAACAATATACAAATGAGTTGAAAATTGATATATTATGCAATGTTACCCGGTGATTGGGTTTGGGAGCGCATGCGTAAGGAACGATTTCCTAACCAAAGGAAATCAAAATTACAGCCTCGTGGTGATGGTCCATTTCAGGTTTTAGAGAGAATCAATGACAACGCAAACAAAATTGACCTTCCAGGTGAGTATGGTGTTAGTGCTACCTTTAATGTTATTGATCTTACTTTGTTTGACACAGATTTTGATTCGAGGTCGAATCCTTTCGAGGAGAGAGGGGATGATGTGGACCAGCCCAAAAACACCAGCAAAGACCCATTACATGTTCCAAATGGTCCAATGACTCGATCCAAGACAAAGGCATTGAAAGAGGCATTGAATGCGGTTTTGAATGTTTCAACCAAGTCAGAATTGAAAGGTCCATTAGAGTATCAAGAGGAGACCCTAATACATCTTATCCATGTGTGAGAGTGATTCTTGCATTCTTCAGTTCTTGAACAAACTGAATCTGACTTATCGAAGATTAATTGGCTTCGTGGCGTCATTCTACTCAATCCAATAGTGTTGGTGCCTTGGGGCAAGTTTCCATTGTTTCACACTCCTATCAGACCTATTTCGGCTTTCCGGGATCAGATCTCAATCTTGATTGTGGGTTGCATGACCACGTGATCATGAGGTTCGCATCACATACATACCTTATTTGGGCCATGAGGTGAAGACAACAAAGGAAACAAAAGAATCCTTCTACAACTTGAAAACAACATGGGTGGCTACCTTTTCCTTTTGTTTCTAGGATTAAGGGACTGCATGGAAGGCTATAAATAAGCCTTGAATTAGTTCTATAATATTTTACTTCCTTCTGTTCTTCTCATGACAAAACATGGATTTAATATTATGGGCTTTGTTTTATTTTGTTAGCTACAGCCCAAGGCTTGCTTTGGCTTAATTAATATTTTGTTTTCAGTTAGGATCCAAGGCTTGTTTGGATTAAGTTATGGGCCTTTAAGTTTAGGGTTTGAGGTCAGTTTTGAGTGGACCTCATATAAGTCCACATAAGGGGTCCATTAGGGTTAATTTTTCAAGAACTATTTAAATTCATGTAAGCCAAAATTTCGGCAGCTTTGAGGATAATTACTTTTGAATTTTTCAGTTTTAACATCTGAGAGTGATTCTTGCATTCTTTAGTTCTTGAATAAATTGAATCTGACTTATCGAAGATTAACTGGCTTCGTGGCGTCATTCTACTTAATCCAATAGTGTTGGTGCCTTGGGGCAGGTTTCCAATGTGTCACACTCCTATCAGACCTATTTCGGCTTTCCGGGATCAGATCTTAATCTTGATTGTGGTTTGCGTGACCACGTGATCACGAGGTTCGCATCACACACTATTCCTTCTTTTCTATCAAATCGATCTAACCACTACCTACATTCCTCAAAATTGTGCACCACGAATAAGAGCTAATAAACAGACCGACGAGCCCATAGAAAGACATCACAATCCCTTGTGGAGACAAAATGATTTGCTAAGACGAGAATAAAGATATCAAATTTATGTCGAGATAACTGGGCAATTTTTTTTCTGAAATAAAAAAAGAGTGATTGACTTTGAAAGGGTAAAGGATTTCTAATCACCTGTTACCCTATAAATGAACATAAACCAAGTCTGCGCGTAAGATATCCAACATCTGATGTTCGTACAACAGTATCCACAACTCCTTTTTGGGCTTCATAGCAAGAAATAGTATATTTTGTTAAAGACAATCCTTCCTGTAGATTGCTTTTTTTTTTGGTAAGTTGACGTATGTATTAAAAGAAGAAGATACAAACATTATAAGGGGCATACCCCAGATTTACAATGATAACAGAAACATAAAACAACAGATTTACAATTATATTCCTGTAGATTACTTTGAAAGGGTAAATCAATCATTTGTCCTTGTGGATTCGACATTAATTCTCTAATACCTACTAATTGGTGTACTTGAGATGCATTTCCCCTAGCTCTTGAAAAGAACATTATATGGACTAGTTTAAAGGTTTCGTCATCCTAAAATTCGGATTCTTTTCTTGGCGCAAATATTCACTTGTAGCATACCATATCTTAATGGATTAACATAATTTTTCTATCACATGTACATTTCCATAATGATGGTATTTTTTTTAAAATCAAACTTTGTTGTTCAGCATTTTGGACTAGCCATCCTTTCGAAGGTATTGTTAAAAGATCATCAATTTCTAATGAAATAGATGTAGCAATGGCTTGCTAGAAATCCAGAGTCTTTACTTGATCCAGGATGTGTTATGTATATGCCATTCCGAAGTGATCTATGAATCGACTAATAATTCATTTAATGGCAGTTCCATCTATCACTTTATTGTGAAACAAGAGATTGGCCCGTTCGGTCATAAATAGAAGCGAAACAAACCCCTTTGTCCTAAATAATGTTTTTTGATTTTTTTTTATTTTAAAAAAGAAATTCTATAAAGAAAGAATAATATGGACCCCTTTTTTAATCCCAAAGACTCAATTCAACGCAACTAATCAAGAATAATGTAGGAAGAAGACAATCTGACCGAAACTCATTTGAAACAAGATCAGACCCGAAACAAAAACAACACAAAGAAAAATTGACGTGGAAGGTAAAAACAAAAATACAAAAAATGAAAGGATATAACCTGATTAATGGAGTCAAACTCTGATACCAAATCATGCGAACATCTTGAACACGTGGTCAAACAACCCATATGCAAAGACACCAAATTCCCAGAAAGCCAAGTAAATCAGGTTTGATAGGAGTGTCACCCAAAGATAACTTGTACCTAGGTATCAACACTATTGGAAACGGAAACCCCCATTCAACGAATATTAATTTGGGAATGAGATGTATAAGGATGACGCCACAAAGTTATTTGTTATTCGATAAATAATTTTTCGATTCTTTAGAGAACCATGGAAGGGGGATTATCCCACCAACACACTCACAAAGTGCAGCCAACAATAAGTTTTATTAATCTGAATTGTCTAACCTTACATGTCTGGTTATGCCCTTATTTATAGTGACTCCAAACTAGAATAAAACCTAATGGACCTCTTATGTGGACTTATATGATGCCCATTTATAATTAAACCCAAATAATATAAATAAACCCTAAACTAAGAAGAAAATAATAATAACAATAATAAATCCAAATTTAATATCCTAAATATGATGGGATCAAATTTGCTGGCCTTTAGAATTCCCGTATGAGCTAGGAGAATCAAATTTGAAGTTGTCTTCTCTTTAGTTTCCTTGTTTGCAAAGTATTATTAGTTTACATGAAAACTTATTTAATGATAGATTCCAATTATAATAAGAATAGAATAATTGTTTCCATACACCATATGGATTCCACATTAATATGGAGTCCAGACCACATATGAAAACCATGTTGTTGCCCATTAAATATCATTGCAAGACTAGGAAATTCCCAAAACTAGCTGCCACGACCTTGTAGGAAAAGAATCCTATCCAAATAGGAAGTCCATAAGTCAAAAGGAAATAAATAACAATATTCATACAGCTTCTGTTGACCAATAGCATTTCAATGCCTTTTCAAACTTCGATTGACATGAAATTGTAACTCAAGGTAGGAAAACATGTTAAGAGACTCCACATAAAATTTTAACTTGATCCAACGATCAAATTGGAAATTATAATTGTTGCCGTGAAACTAGATAGTTGCACGTTTTATGTCAGATTCTGAATTTGATTGTTTTTTTGTTGCCCAGATCATATCACACCATTTCAACCCAACTAACTTTTTAATAACTTCATTCAAGGGTGCAGCTATTGTACTGAAAAACTTTCACAAAACGCCTATAAAAACTACCTAACCCATGAAAATTCCTTACTTTATTGATTTGGGTGCATGCCAATTCCAGATAGCCTTAACTTTATCATCATCCATTTTGATACCGTGTAGTTACAACATGGCCAAGAAATAATTTTCTCCATGCAAAAGGTACACCTTTTAAGATTAGCATTTAATTTCTTAGTACACAACACACTAAGTACATTACACAAATGACCAATATGCTTAGTTAAGTTCTTGCTATATAGATCAGAATGTCATCAAAATACACAACCAAACTTACATGTGAATGCACGCAACACATGATTCATTAAACGCATAAAACATATTGATGTAAATCTCGTGATCACGTGGTCACACAACCCACACGCAAAGATACCAAATTCCTGGAAAGCCAAGTAAATCAGGTTTGAGAGGAGTGCGACATAAAGATAACTTGTATTTAGGCACCAGCACTATTGAAAACGGAAACCCCCAACCAACGAATATTAATCCGCGAATGAGAAGTATAAAGATGACGTCACGAAGTTAGTTATTCTTCAATAAGTCGTTTCAGTTCTTTAAAAAACCATGGAATGGAGAATATCTGAAAGTTTCATCCCCTTTACATGTCTAATTATGGCTTTATTTATAATGACTCTAAACTAAAATAAACCCTAATCCCTTATGTGTACTTATATAAGATCCACTTGCAATTGACCCAAATAAGTAATAATAAACCAAAACGTAAGAAAAAAAATAAAAATCTGAAATTAATATCCTATATATGCTAGAATAAGATTTGCCACCCCCAAGAAGTCCCAAATAGACTAGAAAATGTGATTTGAATATGGAATTAATTCTGAAATCTTCTTGCCTTGTAATGCTTGGTTTCCTTATTTTTCATGGACAATTAATGAAGAAAATCTTCTTCTTTTATACCTGCCAATTTAGTTTCTTTCGTAGAAACCAAAATCTCATTACATACCACCAGCCATTCTTTTCTTAGTGTAGCTACGATGAATAAGGAATCCTTGTAAAAAAAGGATTCTGAAACATTAATCATTACTACACTTGGAAATTATATTGCAACCTATTAAAGATCCTTGTAGAATTAGGAGATTCCTAAAACAAGCTGCCACATCCTTACTAAATAGCAAGTCCACAAGTCAAAAGAAAGTAAATAACAAAATTCGTATAGCTTATTCTGGCCTATATTGCAAGCCCTTCTTGAACTTCGATTCACCTAAAAGTTTATCCCAACATAGATAAATACTCTTGGAATCTTCTGGTAAGATTTGGAGGTATACTCAAAAGCATGAAACTGGATGGTAGGAAATTTTATGCAAAAGTCTGAATTTGACCTTGCTTGGATCGTATCACATACTAGGTGTATTTGTAAATCCAAACGGCATTACTAATCATTCATACAAACCATGCTTCATCTTAAATGTTGTTTTCCACTCATCACCTTCTTTCATCTTAATCTGATGGTACCCACTTTTCAAGTCAATTTTAGAGAAAATACAAGATCTATATTACTCATCTAACATGTCATCAAGCCTATGAATGAGATATCTATACTTTTACCGTTATGTTGTTGATGGCTCTGTAATGTTGTACATCCTCCATGATGCGTAATCATGCCAACGACCCAACACCATGCGTAATCATGCCAACGACTCATTGGAGGTGCCAATTGGGCCAATCACAAGAGCTAGGGTAAAGAAGCTTAAAGAAGCATTGAATGGGCTTGTTCATAACATATGGAGCAAAATGGACCTAGAGGGGCTTGGGACATTTAAGGAGCATGAAGGACAACACTAAGGGGTTGATGTCCGGCCCAATACCAGCCTTGTTAGGCTTGTTATTTTTCCTAATGATATAAGGATAAAACGTTAGTAATTTATTCTCCTAATTAAGTAAGGAAGTTGGCCATATCTTATTCCTAAAGAGGGGGGGACTATTTAAGGTTTTTCCAAACTTAGGAAGAAAAGTAATTAAATCAGCAACAAAGGAGGAAATTTGTTTTCTTATTTGTCCAAGTTAAACAAGGAAATCCAAGCTAATCAAGGACATCAAGGGGGGAGGGGGGCAGCAACATAAATTTTCCAAATCAGATTTTTCCTAGTTTATTTAAGACTTCTTAAGGGTGACAAATGTGATTCTAGCATATTTAGCATGATAATTTTTGGATTTTTATTATTTTCTTCCTAGTTTTTGGGTTATTATTACTTATTTTGGTCAATTATAGGTGGGCTTCATATAAGTCCACATAAGGGGGGGTCCATTAGGGTTTCTTTAAGTCTAGAATCAGTATAAATAAAGGCATAACCAAACATGTAAGGTTACACAATTTTCAGATCAATAAACTTCTTTGTTACACTTATTGTGTGTTGGTAGGATAATCTCCCTTCCTTGGTTCTCTAAAAAACTGAAAACGACTTATCAAAGAACAACTGTCTTCGTGGCGTCATCCTTATACTTCTCATTTGTGAATCAATATTCGTTGGGTGGGGGTCTCCATTTCCAATAGTGCTGGTGCCTAGGTACAAGTTATCTTTGTGTCATACTCCTATCAAACCTGATTTACTTGGCTTTCCAGGAATTGGTGTCTTTGCGTATGGGTTGCGTGACCACGCGATCACAAGGTTCGCATCAACCTTGCTCATACTCTCACAAAGGTATGAGCCCTTCATCTCTTCGGGATTGCTTCTATAGGCTGGCCGGTTAGAAATTGAAGCTCTATGTATGAAATCAATTTGATGTTCCATCCCCCTCAATAGTGGTAATTCGTTAGGAATATCATCGAGGAACCCTTCTTGACTAGGTACAATATCCTGTAACCAAGAAATAACAACACTAGGTACAATATGATCAAGATCTGACCTCACCCTCTCTAACATAAGAATTAGGTTGTTTCTTTAGTTTTTCTACATAATTATCATCACCCTTCTTGACTTTCTTCACTCCTCATGTCTTAACTCAACGCTTCGCTAGATTTGAGTGTTTTTGAGTAGTGGTCGAATGGTCTGATTTATTTAGAGTGTTGGCTGAATATTTGTTTGTGATTGGATGGGTGGCTGAATTGGTTGTAGTGGTGTTTTGGGTTCTAGCTGAATCTGATGATCTTCTCTCCTCTTATTCCTCACCTTGATTTTCTCTCTCCATATGCTCACTTTTTAGCTTTATTTCATCATCATACACCTTTTTGGGTGTAAGAGGTACAAGAGTAATGGTTTTACCATCTTTTATAATGGTATACCTATTTTTAACCCCATCATGAATTGTCTTCCTCTCACATTGTCATGGTCTCCCAAACAAGATGTGACTTGCTTGCATAGGTACTGCATTGCATAGAACTTCATCAACATCCCAATAAAAAATAGAACCACAACATGTTTAGTCACTTTCACTTCGCCACAATCATTTAGCCATTGCAATCTATATGGTTTAACATGCTTAACAATACAAAAATTCAGTTTACTAACAAGAGTGGTACTACAAACATTAACACTCCTTGCACTATTTATAATTAAACTCCACACCTTGCTTTGTACATAGCATTGTATAGAACTTGAAGTGTTCGCCTTATAACCAAGGACTCATCAACTAGTAATGCTAACTCATCCCCATCATTATCCTCCAATGGTGGCATGCTTTCATAATTAGATTTGATATTACCATTATCTCTAATTATCATGATTTTTTTGTTTGGACACTCCGAAGCATAATGTTCATGTCCTTGACACTTGAAACATTTAACATATTAGTACGTTTAGGTTGAGTTTCAGAATTACCTTTGGCACCAGTAGGGACATCAACTTTAGCCTTTAGCGATTTGGCTTTGGAAGGAAAAAAAGACCTCGGCCGGACAATACCCTCTCTCCTGAGATTCAGCTTTCAAGATGATGAAGAACTCGAATTAAACGTTGGCCAAACATTTCCCTTCCTAAGTTATCTCTCCACCTTTGTAGCCATGTAAATCATATCCTCTAACTCCATATAGTGTTGTAGCTCAACAACATTGGCAATGTCCCGATTCAACCCATCGAGAAATCTAGCCATGGTGACTTCTCTATCCTCAACAACGCTAGCTCGAATCATTGCTATCTAATCCCACCAAATATTCGTTATATTCATCTACTCACTTATAACTTTGATTTAGACCTTGTAGCTTCAGATATAAGTCTCTGTAATAGTGGTTTGGCACAAATCATCTCCTAATTAAGACTTTTATCTCCCCCCAAGTCTGAACACGTCACTCCCCATTCCTCCTCTTACTTATTACAATCTGATCCCACCAAATCAATGCATACTCTATAAACTCAATGAGCACCAATTTCACCTTCTTTTGTTCAGAATAGCTAAGGCAATAAAAAATCCAATCAAACTTTTTCTCCCACTCCAAATAAGCCTCGGGATCGTTTTTACCTTAAAAGTTATGAATTTTCAATTTATTGGAGTTTAGGTCCCCATCCACATCTTCATAATTCTCCATGCCATGAAAATTCACATTCCTCCTAGCCCTATTCAGTCCAGACCTGATTCCTTGGCCAGAAGATGCAAAATCATATAGTACTCATCACCTGCATCTTCGTTGTCGTCAACAAACTCTTCAAAATTAGGTCTGACATTCCGTACCCTAAGGATCATATTTCATCGGCGATCAGCCCACATTCTGTTGCTTTATCAAATTCACCTCATCTTTCAGATCCTAGACGCTCGAGTTGTTGTCCTATGGCTTGCAATTGAAAAATGACGTCAACGGGTAAAACTCAGGAACAAACCCGCTCACCCTAAACAAAACAGAAACAACATAAATAACTGGGTAAATCCTAGGAACAACTAGGTGAAAATGTCCTCAAAACCTAAAGAGCCAAAAATCAAATCAAATAGGGTTGAAAATATCATCAGAAAATCCCCAAGCCATATGAAGTCTTCTATTAGTAGTTGAAGAAGCCATATTACAAAAAGAATTAACTTTTGAAACAATACAACTAACAATATCTCTAAAAATCATCGAACTAGTACGAAGAGCATCACTATGGAAGCGAGCATTCCTTTCCCTCCAAATATAATAAATGATAGCAGCTAATATCAATCTCATAAGCATAGAATTAAGAGAGTAATCTTCATTCAAATCAGAAAGCTAAGAGATGGTGTTAACCCAAGAACAACGGCGAAATGAAATGAGACATAAATGGCATTGGATTGTCTGAATAATACCATAACACCTTAGCTTATTTTGAGTAGAAAGAGCATCATCAATAGCAATCCACAAGATACATGAAAATCGTGGAATAGTATATTTATGCCAAACAAGTTTAAACACTCAACTTTGTCCCAAACAAGACGAATAGAGAACATATCCCTTGGAGCGTTCTTCCAACATACAAGGTCACTCCTTCCATCAACCGGGAGAAAGGAAGTGGGAATACATCAAATAAGCTTAATCAATTTGGGGGATCTAGGAGGTGGTCAAATCCATTCCTTACCAGCAATAATAGAACTCAGACGCGCATCCCTTCCTAAGCTAGAATCAGTAACAATCTTATTCTCAAAGAACTCTATCAAGGGGCCCAACGGATGCCAATAATCAAACCATAGAGAAATAGAACGCCCATCTCCAACACGAAAGTAGATAAATTTTTGAACCACACCACAAAGACTGAGAATCTTTCTCCAGCTTCATGAACAGTTTCAAGGGCAAGGAATCACCCAAACACTCCTACCACGCAACAAATAAGAAGATATCCATGAAGACCATATAGATTTGGTCGGATTACAAGTAGACCATAAGTGTTTAACCATTGCTACCCGATTCCACACTTTAAGATTTTTGACACCTAAACCCCCTTCCTTCTTAGGCAAACACCAAGATACCTAATCGACAGTTTTGCTTCCCTATAGCCGAGAACACCAAGAAGCTCCATTTTTGTATTAGGATCAACTCCACACAAGAACATATTACTCTTATCGGGGTTTGGTGATAAACCTGAAGCAACTTGAAATTGATCAAGACAATTCCTAACCAAAGAAACTGAGGGCACCTTCGCTTTACAAAAAATCATCAAATCATTAGCTAAGTATAAATGAGTAATTTCCTCCCTCTCACAATGCCAATGAAACCTCAAATGAGTATGTCTAGCCATTTGACCCAATAAACCAGAGAGAACTTCCATAACAAGAACAAACAGGTAGGGCAATAGTGAATCACCCTATCTTAAACCTCTAGATACAGCAAAGAAATTGTGAAGTTCTCCTTTGATCGAAATTGAGAATCTAGTAGTAGAGATACATTCACCAATCTAATTAACCATACGAGAAGGAAAGCCAACCGTTCGAAGAATAGCCAATAAGAAATCCCATCTTACCAAGTTATAAGCTTTCATAAGATCCAGAGCATCTAGGCGAACCCTCCTTTCTATAATAATTATGAAGAAGCTCTTGAGAAAGTAAGATATAATCACTCATATTTCTCCCCTCAACAAAAGCAGATTGGAAAGGCCCAAGCAATGCTCCTTTAATTCTATTAGTGATGAGCTTGGCAATGCATTTGTAAATGGTATTACAACATGAGATAGGCCTAAAGTCTTTAACCTTTGATGGGTTAGGGAGTTTAAGGATTAAAGATATAGTTGTAGCATTTACCTGCTTAGCCTTGTTATACGACCCAAGTAAGGTCAGATTCGAATTATGACGTAAAAGTTTCTACCGTTCAATTTTACACTATTAAGCATAACTCTAAATCCAACCGTTGGATTGAGCTGAAACTTTACCAAAAGATTCTAGATGTATTTGTCTATCTTAGGGTACATTTTCTAGTGAATCAAAGATCAGAAAGGACTTGCAATATAGGTTAGGACAGGTTGTACGAATTCTGTTATTTACTTCCTTTTTACTTCTGGACTTCCTATTTAGTAACAATTCTTTTTTTAAAAAGATGTGGCAGCTTGTTTTGAGAATTTTCTAATTCCATAAAAATCTTTAATGAGCTGAAACATAATTTCCAAGAGTGGCAACGATTCATTAATGTTACAGAATCCTTTTCTTAAAAGGTTTCCTTATTCATCCTAACTATACATGAACGAAGGGTTGTTGCTATTTAATGACAAATTAATTTTTTTTTCATTTTTAGGCTTAATTAAAACTTTGTTTTGACCAAAGATCCAAGGCTTGTTTGGATTAGCATATGGGCTTTTGGTTCATTTTTGTATATAGGTCAGTTCAGCCCCCAAGGGTAGATCCATTAGGATTAATTTAAAAAAAATATTTAAACACATGTAACCTTAATTTCGAAGTCATTGATGAATATTACTTATGAATTTTTCAGTTTTAACACGTGAGAGTGATTTTCACATTCTTCAGTTTTGACTTGTGGACTTCCTATTTAGTAACAATTTTTTTTTCTAAAAAGATGTGGCAGCTTGTTTTGGAAATTTTCTAGTTCCATAAGAATCTTTAATGAGCTGAAACATAATTTCTAAGAGTGGCAATGATTCATTAATGTTACAAAATCCTTTTCTTATAAGGATTCCTTATTCATCCTAACTATACAGGAAAGAAAGGCTGGTGCTATTTAATAACAAATTAATTATTTTGATTATTTTTTTCATTTTTGGGCTTAATTAAAACTTTGTTTTGACGAAGAATCCAAGGCTTGATTGGATCAGGCATAGGCTTTTGGTTCAGTTTTGTATGTAGGTCAGTTCAACCTACAAGGGTAGATCTATTAGGGTTAATTTTTAAAAACTATTTAAACACATATAACCTTAATTTCGAAGTCATTGATGAATATTAATCTGAATTTTTCAGTTTTAACGCGTGAGAGTGATTTTTGCATTCTTCAGTTCTTGAACGAACTGAATCTGATTTATCAAAGATTAACTGGCTTCGTGGTGTCATTCTACTCATTCCAATGGTGTTGGTGCCTCGGGGCAGGTTTCCATTATGTTACCCTACTATCAGACCTATTTCGGCTTTCCAAGATCAGATCTCAATCTTAATTATGGGCTGCGTAACCACATGATCATGAGGTTTGCATTAGTTGGCATCCGAGCGAGGCTCCGAAACTAGGTCATATTCTTCTGTTATTTTCGTTTTTCTTTAGTGTTCCTTTAAGTTCTTTAGTGTTTGCGTTGTTTATCTTCTTGTTCTTTGTGTCTACGTCATCTAAGCAAAAATAAAAAAGGTTATATTTCATCTTGTTATTTTCTTTAATCATATCAGTAGCATGTATAAAAAAAAAGAGAGAGATTAGATGAAATTTGAAAAATGATTCAATTTTGCTGCAGAAACACAACTCTTCGTGAACCATAAGCAAAACCGCCTCAGAATCAAATAAACTTCATATTCTGTCTATTGAAGGTGAGATTGGATCATATATCAAATGTGAGCTTATTCTAATATCGTTTGCTTGAGATTTTAATTCGAGGTCTAATTTTGAACCATAAGCAAACCACCTCAAAATCAATTAAAACTTGGAACGTAAGTTCTCCCTCAGGATGGGGTGGTGTGTTGTTTTGGTCTGACATGATAGTACCTGCAAAAATTGGTTAGTGGTAAAAAAAATTATCCTCACGTCGCTCGTGTTTCGCTCAAACTACTCTTAATATCCTCACACACTCACACCTCTCGTCTCCCTAAACAAGCAAAACAAAATTGTGATGACAGTCTCGCGAGTAGCAAGCGAGTCTATCCGAAATATGAACGAAACTGAAGACTCAAATAAAAAAACAGAAACAAAATATGAAAAAAAAATAAAACAACACCCAGATATGTTGGATATGATGAAAATAAACTGCAAGAAATGAAAACAACAGAAAGCAAGCGAATTTCAAAAGTTGACGTAAAACAGACTCGTTTACGATGAGTTAAGTCCGAATCGGGAACCTAAAGTAAATGATGTCCAATTGAGTTATAATTTCAGATATAGTGCTACCTCAACCCAGATAGATAGAATATAAAGTTTGAGAAATTTACGATAAGGTTTGATATACTGACGCAAAAATGTTATGAATCACACCTAGTTAGACCCGAATTTGAAACCCAAAGTAAAAGATATCCAATTGATCCCAAATTTGATATGTGGTGCGATTAGGAGCCCAGTAATCAGAGTATAAAATTTGACCTAATTCCGAGTTGAGTGGATCCAATTTCTCTTGTTTAATTTTCTGCGGCAGAATCCAATAAATGTGTTTTTGAACAGATTTTTTTTTTGCTTTTCTCTTTTGTTTTTTTTTATGGTACTGATATATTTTGAATAATAACAGAATGAAATAATAATTTTTTTTATATGCCGCAAATTCAAGGAGAATAAGAAATTGGATACTAAGGAATTTTTTTTTTTTGCGGAATCAACAAGAAACAAAATTTTCAGAAGGATATAACCTGATTAATGGAGCCAAGCTCTGATACCAAATGATGCGAACCTCGTGATCACGTGGTCACGCAACCCACACGCAAAGACACCAATTCCCGGAAAGCCAAGTAAATCAGGTTTGATAGGAGTGTGACACAAAAATAACTTGTACTTAGGCACTAGCACTATTGGAAACGGAGACCCCCACCCAACGAATATTGATTCGCGAACGAGAAGTATAAGGATGACGCCACGAAGACAGTTGTTCTTCGATAATTCGTTTTTCAGTTCTTTAGATAACCAAGGAAGGGAGATTATCCCACCAACACACAATAAGTGCAGCAGGAAGTTTATTGATCTAAAAATTACGTAACTTTACATGTTTGATTATGCCTTTATTTATACTGACTCTAGACTTAAGAAAACCCTAATGGACCCGCCTTAGGTGGACTTATATGAAGCCCACTTACAATTGACCCAAATAAGTAATAATAACCCAAAAACTAAGAAGAAAATAATAAAAATAATAAAATTCCAAAAATTATCATGCTAAATATGCTAGAATCAGATTTGTCACCCTTAAGAAGTCTCAAATAAACTAGAAGAAATCTGATTTGGAAAATTTGTGTTGCTGCCCCCCTTGATGTCCTTGATTAGCTTGGATTTCCTTGTTTACCTTGGACAAATAAGAAAACAAATTTCCTAAGTTAGGAAAAGCATTAAATAGTGCTCCTCTCTTTATGAATAAGATATGGCTAACTTGCTTACTTAATTAAGAGAATAAATTGCTGATTTTTTATCCTTGTAGCATTAGGAAAACAAGCCTAACAAAGCTGGTATTGAGCCGGACACATCAACCCCTTGTTCCACACGAATTGGGCTCTTCTTGGACCTAAACTAGATGAATTAAAGGCTGCCCTTCATGCTCCTTAAATGTCCCAAGCCCATTCAATGCTTCTTTAAGCTTCTTTGCCCTAGCTCTTGTGATTGGCCCAATTGGCACCTCCAATGGGTCGTTAGCATGATTACGCTTGGTGTTGGGCTGATCCGCATCATCAGAGGCTAAGAAATTGTCCATAAAACCTGTTGGTGATTCAAGGACGAATCGTCTTAAATAGAGAGGGAATGATACGATCCAAGTAAGGTCAAATTCAAATTTTGGCGTAAAAGTTTCTATTATCCAGTTTGACGCTATTAATCATAACTCCAAATCCAACCATTGAATCCAGTTGAAATGTGACATGAAGATTTCAGAGTTATTGGTTTATGTTGGGGTAAAGTTTCAGATGAATCGGAGTTTGGGAAGAACATGCAATATAGGTCACAACAGGCTGTATGAATTTTGTTATTTACTTTCTTTGACTTGTGGACTTCCTATTTGGCAAGGATCCTTTTCCTACAAAGATGTGGCAGCTTGTTTTGGGAATCTCCTAGTTCTACAAAGATCTTTAATAGGCTGCAACATAGTTTCCAAGTATTTTCTCTAAAATTGACTTAAAAAGTGGGTACCATCATTTTTGCATGCATTCATTGAGATTAAGATGTCATCAAAGTACAAAACCATAAATTTACTAATGAAGGCATGCAAAAATGATTCATCAATCTCATAAATGTTGACTATATAGTTGATGAATCTCACAATCTGCCAGTGTTGACCTTTGGCTATTCCAACTTGAATATCTAGAGCTACAGAAGTCCAATTGATGCAAACTCAATTTTGTTGGATTCATGACTCAAAGTTCTATAAACGCTCCAAAATTCAGCCAAAACCGATGTCATATGAGGGAGATATGATTTTTCAAAGATGACATCTGATTTTTGCCAGCAAACAGGTTTCGTGAAGAAACAAGTCTAAATTACGTTCCAAAGCATCTAAACCGATATCCAAGTTTTTATTTCTGCAATTTAGCTTCTCTAAGTCAAAGCTTGAAGATTTCATGCAAGGCTATTTCTCCTTTTTTAGGAAAATAGTTATTGAAAGACTTAAATGTAAACGGTCTACTTAATGGAGGATTATTTTGTAAAATAGAAATCTAGGGTTTCCTAAGATATAAAATGAATGAGAGAAGAGAAGGGGGGCAGCCAGCCAAGAGGAGAAAAAAGCCCCCCTCCTCTAAGAAACCCTAAATCATGCATTCTTCCTTCTTTTTGATTAGTTGTTCAACAAACATGCAAGGCGAAACACTTTTTCTTGGTTGCAAGGACATGGAAACCTTCGGATTTCAAGAACTGTGAGATTTATTTTACCTTTTCTTTTCTGTTTATATGATGAATATGTTTGTTCTTCTATGCTTATTTTTCCTATGATTGTTTGTTTTAATTGCTAGAGCGGACTCTAAGTTATTATTGTAGACAATCTATTGCTAAATTTGATATCAAAACCAGAGTTGTGGTATATGAACTTGTGAAGCAACTGAGTTTAATAATTGTGGCGGATCTATATTATTAATCTTAGAGAGAACATTCAATCAAATCAAACATAGACTGTGAGCAGTTATGTTTTCTTGAGTAATCAACTTATCTAGTTCTTAAGGCTGCCATTGAATTAAATTACTAGTGCGGACACTGTGGTTGTTTGATGGTTAGGGTTAGTTACATGGCGGATCCGTTAACTAACCAATGTTAAGAAGAGATAAATATTCAGAATATAAATTGATGTTTCGTTTTCATGATCAGTTCTGATTTCTGCAGGTGGATGTGTGCTTGTGACCAAGGTTTATTCTCTTGATAATTTTCTGATTTTATTAAATTTTGTTTGATAGTTTTCTGTTTTCTTTTACTTTAGCCTAGATAACGTCCAAACCCCCCCCCCAAAAATTGCATATCATCTAGCATAAAAATCTAACTTGAACTTCCTCGTGGGATCGACCCCTTGCTTGCTCTATACTATCTTGTGTGTTGTAATTGAAGTTAGGGTAATTAATTCATGCGACCGCGACATCGCAACAAATTTTGGCGAGATTGTTTTGTGGAATTAGGTATCGGTTTTTTTTTCCTGAAGGGAAACGCCGTTCTAAACAGGACTAGTGGAAGGCCACAAGCCCCACCCTATCGAGGCCAAATTCCACTGTTTTCTAGGTTTTTTAGGCAGCTTTGTTTTCTACCGTAGGATTTTCGTATAATTTGTATTGTTTTCGATCTATTATGTGGTTGGTTTCTTTTGAGTTTTCTTGATGATTTATGCTAGTAACCCGTTCTGCTAATCAAAGTGAAGTGCAGTTGGATCTCAAAATAGAAAAAACTTTACGCAGGTTACAAAAGGAAGCTCGCCTTAACACCATGGTTGTTGCACGACAACAAACACTCAAGGAGCTTGCTGCTCCTAATGTGGAAAATCAGCCATTGCGTATAAACATCGACAAGAATGTAAACTTTGAGCTCAAATCTGGTTTTATACATTTGCTACCAACATTCAATGGTCTTGCAGGTGAAGATCCTCATATTCATCTCAAGGAATTCCATATGGTTTGCGTTGGCATGAAACCGAATGGAGTTGATGAAGAATAGGTTAAGTTGAAAGCTTTCCCTTTCTCTTTAAAAGGGGCAGCAAAGTCATGGTTTTTTCTCTATTCTCCCAGGTTCCATTGGAACTTGGAATGCCATGAAGAAGATTTTCCTTGAAAAGTATTTCCCAGCATCTCGAGTTGCCAATATAAGGAAAGAAATATGTGGGATTCTACAGTCTCATGGAGAGACACTTTTCGAGTATTGGGAAAGATTTGAGCAACTGTGTATTCAATGCCCTCATCATCAAATACCCGATCAGCTGCTCATTCAATATTTCTATGAAGGATTGATGCCTACTGATCGTAGTATCATTGATGCTGCATGTGGAGGGGCATTGGTAGATAAGACACCCGAGGCTGCACGCCAATTAAACTCAAACATGGCAGCCAACTCGAAACAATTTGGCACGCGTGGAGACTTCATAAACAAATGAGTATATGAGGTAAGTATTTCTAACCTTGAAAATAAAGTTAATGATCTTACTTCTCTTGTGCGTTCTTTGGCTTGTGGAAATGTACAGCAGGTGAAAGTTTGTAGCATATGTTCCTTACAAGAACATACCTCAGATATGTGCCCAACAATGCAAGAAGATTACATTGAACAAGCTAATGCAGTTGATGGAGTATTCAATGGACAACCTCAGCGTAAGTATGATCCTTTTTCCCACACGTACAATCCCGGATGGAGAGATCATCCAAACTTATGTTATGGGAACCCACCTCAAAAAGGCAATCAAGGCCGACAGTTCCATCTCCATGGATTTCAATCCCAACTGAATTATCAAGTGAGACAACTCCCTCCATTCACAAACTCCAATGTTATAGGGTCGTCATCCAGTGATGATCTTCGTGAGATGATGAAAACTTTGGCTTCTAACACTGTGACCTTGCAACAAAATGTCATGTCTTTTCAAGAGGAAACAAGGTCAAGTATTCACAACTTGGAGAAGCAAATGGGGCAAATAGCTTTAAGTGTGGGGAAATTGGAAGCACAAATGAATGGAAAATTGCCCTCCCAAGCATTGAATCCAATAGAGAATGTTAGTGTGATCATGCTGTGAAGTGGGAAAGAATTGAAGAGAAAAGGTCGAAACAAATTGAGATGGAGGAAGAAGAAGAGATAGAAACCAAATTGAGTACAAAGAAGGAACATCCTCCTCCTCCACAAACTGAAACATCGACCAACACTCCAAAGGTAACTCCTCACTCAATGAATTCCAGTTTTAAAACAATTCCACCTTTTCTTGTGAGTTCTTCTAGGTCAAAGAAAGATGATGAAGAAAAAGAGATTTCAGAGGTTTTCAAGAAAGTAGAATTTAACATTCCTTTGCTTAATGCTATCAAGCAAATTCCCAAGTATGCCAAATTCTTGAAGGAGTTGTGTACTACCAAGAGAGCTTTCAAACTAAAAGGTCATGAAATTGTAAGTATGGGTGAAGTTGTATCTGCTATTGTTCAAAAGAATATGCCTTTGAAGCAAAAAGACCCAGGTGCGTTTACTATCCCATGTGTTATTGGTAATGCTGGTTTCAAAAGGACCTTGTGCGATTTAGGTGCATCCATTAGTGTTATGCCTAAACATGTTTATGATCCTCTTAGTCTTGAACCTTTTGAATAAAACTAGCATTGTAATACAACTTGTGGATTGTAGTTTTGTTTACCCACTTGGTGTGATAGAAGATGTTCTAGTCAAGATTGATAGTTTGGTCATTCCATGCGACTTTTATATTCTTGATATGGAACATGATTCTTGTGATTCATCAAACACCACTCCTATATTGTTTGGGAGACCATTCTTGAAAACTGCCAATACAAAAATTGATTGTGGTAAGGATACTTTGTCTATGGAGGTAGGAGATGAAAAAATTGAATTTAATTTTCATGATGCAATGACATATCCTTGTAGCAATGTTTATTCTATCAAATGTTATGACCAAGTTGATAAGTGTGCGCACCAAGTTTGTGATTTTGATAGTGAGGATGGATTAAGCGTAGCTTTGAGCTATGGCTATGATTTTACCAAGATAGAAGAGATGGAGAGGCATATATGT
>Ga0325410_1002634_pt1 | contig 20087 bp, 10 predicted proteins | sample PopdelMetagenome_16_FD_206182 | JGI IMG/M metagenome (GOLD analysis project Ga0325410, IMG submission 206182) | Populus deltoides microbial communities from Bellville, Georgia, United States - Xylem-PdIQD-R3 | ecosystem: Host-associated > Plants > Phyllosphere > Stem > Wood/Secondary xylem... | reverse complement strand
AATAAATTATTAGCTTCGACTAATGGCATCCTAAGTGGATGACCTGGATAAATAATTGATTAGCTATGGCTAATGGCATCTAAATGGATGACCGGGAAAAATGATTGATTAGCTTTGACTAATGGCATCCTAGATGGATGATCGAGATGAATAAATGATTAGCCTCGGCTAATGGCATCCTAAATGGATGACCGGAACGAACAAATAATTAATTTCAGCTAATGGCATCCGAGATGGATGACTGGGTTGTATTGATAATTAGCTCCGGCTAATAGCATCTGAGATGGATGAACGGGTTGTGTTAATGATTAGCTTCAGCTAATGGCATCCCAGATGGATGACTAGGTTGTGACATCCAAGATGGATGGTCAGGTTGTGTTTATGATTAGCTTTGGTTAATAGCATCCAAGATGAATGACCGGGTTGTTATTGTTGATTAGTAAGAAGGGTGGCCGGGTTGTGTTGATGATTAGTCGGCTAATGGCATCCGAGACAGATGGCCGGATTGTGTTGATGATTAACTCCGACCAAGGTTATCATTTTCGTTCCGTTTTGTCCAGAATGACCAAAACATTTCATACCAATTCAAAAACAAAACAAAACGGAATAATTTTCATCTCATTTCAAATCTCAGTATGTTCTGGATTTTTCGGCTAAACTTCGGTCGGAATGTTCTGGTTTCATTTCACATGTTCCGTTTCGGTCTTGAAAAGCCATTGAATCAAATTGAATCTGGTTCAATTTAATTAATTAAACCACCCAAGTATAAAAAGCTCTTTTTCATTACTATTTTCAATAACAATGATATTAATAATAATAGTGAAAATCATTATTACTATTTTCATTAATAATGATATTAATTTTTTAAAATTAGATTTATCACTAATATATATGGTTTAAATTCATGTTTTTTTTCATGTTTATACTTTGTAGGAATTTGAGCAAAACAAGGGATGCTTTAGATCCTATTATGCTTTAGATCCCATTAGTCTTGATAGCATTGACCTAGTTTTATATTTAAAATATTTATGTTAAAACATTTTACTTTCATAATATTTTGATATTTTGATATTTTGTTTAAGTTTAATTACTTTAAGTTAAAGATTTATTTAATCTTGACTATTTAGAAATATTTTAAATTTTAAAATTATATTTGTTTGATATTGTGCTTGTATTACATAATTTATAATTAATTTATCTTGAATTTGAATTATGTTTGTTGAATATATATATGAACAGTACAACCCTGAAACGGCACGCTAAAACACTCTAAAACTGAAACATTCCAATTGAAAAAATAAAACACTTACCGAAACAGAATTGACAACCTTGGCTCCGGCTAATGGCATCCGAGATGGATGACCGGGTTGTGTTGATGATTAGCTTCGGCTAATGGCATCTAAAACGGATGACCAGGTTGTGACTTGTGATCGTTGTTTAGATGTGGCTAATGGCATCCGAGAGGGATGTCTGAGTTGTGTTGATGATTAGCTTCAGCTAATGGCATCCAAGACGGATGACCAGGTTGTGATTGTTGATTAGCTTCGACTAATGGCATCCGAGATGGATGATCAGGTTGTGTTGATGATTAGCTTCGGCTAATGACATCCAAGATGGATGACCAGATTGTGATTGTTGATTAGCAAGAAGGATGACTGGGTTGCGATTGTTGATTAGCTTCGATTAATGGCATCCGAAATGGATGACCAGGTTGTGGTTGATGATTAGTTTCAGTAAATGACATCCTAGATGAATCTCCAAGTTGATTATGATGATTGGCTTTAACTAATTGTATCCGTAAGAGATGACGAGTCGACTTGTGTGGTTGGTTTTGGTTAATGGCATCCGATACGGGTGACCAAGTTTAGTTATTGCGATTAGTTACAGTTAAAAACTTAAAAGCATCCAAGATGAATGACCAGGTTAAGGTGAAGTGATTAACCCTGACCGGAGATTAAGCTTCGATCCTACTACTCCTATGGAGGGGTTGAGGCATATGAATGAGGATAATACATCTAGCAAAGTAATAAGGATTGCACATTGTATTTGAGAAGTGAATGAAAGAATGTACTCACCTTCAGTTGATAACGAAAAATAACGATAACATCCTTCTAGTTATTATTATTATGTTTAGATTATTTACATTTCTTATATCCATGTTGTTTTTGTAACAAGGGCATCATACAATCAAAGTGCATAGGAAAACCGTTCCACGAGTTCTCATATTTTAAAAGGTTCCATGTAATAGTTTGTTTTAAGTGTTATATTGAATATTTGCCTTTCGACACTTTTGTAAGGACTTGTAATGAAAACTATATTGGAACATGGATGTGGATGTGCAAACATGTAGATATAATGTTATGATATATTTATGTGGTATTCTCGTTTATGAGGATATTGTGTTGAGAAATCACATGAGGATCGTATGAAAGGAGGTATTATTTATGTAAGATTGTCGTTCGACACTTATGTATAAACTTGTGTTGATAACGAGACTAGAATAAGAATGTAAATTCATGAGTATGTCAATATGATGTAATGTAGTATGAATATGAAAATATAATATTATGGGCACTTGTATTAAGTATTCGTTTTATGAGAATGTCGATTTACAAAGAAACTATATCCGTATGATGCCATGATAAGAAGGGAACCTAATTACTAATTAACAGAATATCATTGTGAGAAGTACCGAGAACCAAAAAACAAAATTTCCACTGTTTTTTGCTTGAAAAGGCCGGGTCGTTACATTTTTCCTTTATGCAGACGTTCTTTTTGTGCATGTCATCATAATAACTTTTTCTTTTTTTATTCGATTCATTATTGTTGTCTCTTTTTTTATCATATAATTAAATGAAATCAACTTATTAAACCCAATCAAAGCTATGACCCGAGTCGCAAATTTCTTTTTATTTTTTTAAAACATGTTAGTAGCACTTAAACATCATTTTTTACATTAATTTTTTTTTGGTATGACATACAACATAACACATACCGCCTATCTAGTTATCACTATATCACCCATTCCTCCCCACAACCACCACCATACCACCAATATCAATCTTACTAATATCATTATAATAACCACTACAATTATCATGACTATTTTAACCACTATTTTTATTTTACTTACTTTATAATTATTTTTTACTTTAACATCATCACCTATATCATTAGTTTTATTAATACTACTACAGTTATCTAAATTTTTTTTAAAAACATTTATGATTATATCTGCCACTAGCATGTTATTACAACCACCTTTATTATATCATTATCACCATCTACCATTATCATTATTTATATAAAATAACAATATTTATAAAATTGATATTATGATACCTCTTATCACTAATTTTAATTAGAATCATATCAACCATTATTATGTCTCCTATCATCATCAACACAATTTGCATGACAATTTAATCATCATAATTAAATCACTTTTTATATTTTATGTTTTTTTAATTAGCATTGTGTTTTTTAATTAATAATTTAATCAACACAATTAACACTTTTATATTTTCTAATTAATAATATGTTTTTTTATATTTTTCCATAATTGAGTTTGTACAAGAGTTTTTACTTCATACACTTTTGTTGATAAAATAAATAGTTTTTTTAAATGAAAAACATAAAATAATTTTTCTTTTTAAAAAAGAAAAAAAAAAGCAAAATCATGAAAAAGTACCGAATGGGCTTTTAATATTTTCTTTCATGAAAAATAAACAAAATATTTTAAAAGTAGCCCATATTTTTAATTGGTTAATAAAAATTTATAAACTTCTTGATAGATAGAAACATAAAACAATTATTTATTATTATTATTTAATGAGTAAGCAATTTTTTATTCCTTAATTAGTTACACATATTTTATTGTAGAAAACTTATAAGTTCTTGACAAAAAAAATTATGTTACTTAATTTCTTAAAACGTTTAATGGTTGAGTAATTTTGAAATTTTTTATTTTTTAAAAATTTAAAAATTATTATTTTGAATAAAAATATAATTTTGTTTGTAAAAAATTATTAAATATCAATGGATGAGTTATTTACCAAGATGTTTGTATAAGTTTTTGTTTCTTAGATATTTTAAGAATTTAATTTTTTTCCCAATTAAATTAATCTTTCATAATTTTCTTCCTTTTATTTTGCCTTTAAATGAGATTAGCGTGGTTTAGAAATTTACTATGATAACACAGGTTGCCCCGATTTACGAGTTTAGAGGGTTGTTTTTTTAATTGAACTTGACTTTTTTTATATAGTCTATTTTTTTCTCATATAGTTAAAAAAATAGTTTTTGAGAAAAGTCATGTTATTAAACTTTATAAAGTAACAAAAATTAAATGACATGGGAAAACCATTGTTCACCCACACACATTTCATTGTGAATGACAATAGTAATCCATAATATTTTATTTTCTTCCTTTTTTCTTTTTGTTTTGATTTTTTTTCAAATTTATTTTTATCGATTTCATATTTTAATATTGAGATGATTAAGAATTTGATTTCATAATTAGTTTTTTTTTTTATTTTACCTTTCTATGAGGTTAACATGGTTTGCAGGTTTACCAGGGTAACTCGGGTTTTCCTATTTTACAAGTTTGGTGAGATGTTTTTTTTAATTGAACTTAAATTTTTTATTGTCTATTTTTTTCTCATATAGTTAAAAATATAGTTTTAGATAAAATTTATGTTATCAAACTTTATAAAATCCATGAACATATTCACAAGTTTGGCTCGTTGACTTGGTTCGCAAGTCTGACAAGTTTAACTTTTTTTTAATTAGTCTTTTTATTTAATCCTTAGATACTAGGTTATTTGAGAATTTAATTTCATAATTGATTTCTCTTAGCCTTTTATGAGATTATCGCGATCTAAAAAAATATCTTAGTATTTAGTTAGCGTTTGATTTCGCAATCGTCTATTTTTATTACCGTATAGTTAAATATAAAATATTTTACAAAAAACAAATAATAATCTCAGTGGAATCCATAACCCAGTTCATAAATTTAGTGTATTAACCCAGCTCACCCGATTTATAGGTTTGACGAATTTACTCACAGATAAGATATGCTTTTTTTTTCTTTTAATTTGTTTATTTTCAATTTTATTTTTTAATATTACATTAGTTGGGAAATAGACTGTATTATTGATTTTTATTTGCTTTCTATAGGGATAATTGTCTCAAATAAGTGTCTATTTTTAGGTTGATACTCAATTTTATGAGCATCTATTTTTATCATATTATTAAATAAAAAATACAAAAAAGTAATTGAACACAATAGAGTTCATGACCTGGGTCGTAGGGGGATCGAGGTCGATCAAATCTATCATTGTCTCAATATTTTAAAAAAATTATCATCTTGAGGTTTTTTTTAAAGTCAAGTTATGTTTTTATCGATCATCAAAGTTGCATTTGAACCTATGAATCGATCGACTTAAGTCGAGTTAGTTCCCACATAGTTTAATTAAAAACTTGAGTTTGGCAAATAGCTGAGTCGGGAGGTTTCACAATTAATCCATTTGGTTATGTTTAATAACACTATTAAAAAAATTCTCTGTGCTATCAATATTTCTTTTATATTTTTTAAAAAATGGTTCGACCCACGGCGGAGCATGAGTCAATATATTAGTTACAACTCTAAAATGTTTAAAAACAAGGGAGAATTTTAAAATTATATTAAAGTTATTAAATTGTTGAATTAGATCTTTAGATATTTTTTTATGGGAGGTCTTTGGGTTATCTTTCTCTTTTTTAACTCATTTTAATGAATGGATTCATAAAATGTTTATTATTTCATTTTAAAAAAAGTCTATTGGCATTAAAAAGAAAATCCTTTCAATGAAAAAATATAATTTTTTAATCATGTATGCAAATTGATTTCTATTCCAGTTAAATATAATTAAATAAAATTGATAAAAATATATAGGTTCAAGACACTGTTATTATTTGACTCAGGCTATGCCACAGGTTGGATAAAAGATATTTGAACGAAAAAATATAATGTCCTTGTGCTATTATTTTTTAACATAAAAAATTTGAAGAGTGAAGAAAAAATGAAACATGTTACCCACTCCTTCTTCTTTTAAAAAAATAAAAAAGATGATGCATCATATGATTGTCTAGATTTAGATCATAAAAGAGTTGGCTAAAAATAGGGTTAGGGTTCTTTGGTATCAAAAATCAATTTTCTTAATCTATTTTGACCCAAAAACCACCCAATAACATCCTTGGTATTTCAATAAATCAATCTCTTAACTCAAAACATTCATAAATTTCCTCACTAATTCTTTCATGCACAAATTTAAAAAGACAAAAAAATCAATTTTAATTGAATATTCATGAGTTATTTTTTTCATATTAGTTACATAATAATTGGAAAAAAAAAACATTGTTACCATGCTCATAAAAATGTATAATATTATTTGAGAACCATGACATAATTGATCAACAAATGAAATATCATGTTAATTCTTTTAAAGTGCATTTAGAATAAAAAAAGAAAAAAAAATAGACAGGGTCAAACCTAGGCGCCTAGCCTAGTTGAAAGAAGGCTAAGCTAAAGTGCCTACCTTCCTTTTTTTTTTTTTTAAGGGTTGGACAATATGTAATTCAACCACCTTCTTCTTCTTGTTTTTTTTTTTAAATATAACAAACAATATAATGTTTGATGTTTTAGATTTTGGCCACCGAATAGGTGACTGGAAAATCAAACTGGGGTTTTTTATGCTCTAATATTCTTTTTTTTTCAGTCTAAAAACATTTAATAAACATATTTACAATGTCATAAATCAACTCAAAATACCCCTAAATTTGTCTAAAACCATAAAATCAATTCAAAAATAAAATCTTGTTTCAACCTTGATTTTTTTTTTTGACAAAATGAAAGCAAAAAACATTTTACTAAAACTCCTCTCATCATATAGAACTTGTTGAAAAAAAAACAATATTTTTCATGGCTAAAATGTAGCTAACCTACGATTTTCTCTCTCCATCATTTTTTAGCCCGTCTCTCTCTCCTCTTCAAATTAATGATTGAAAAATTAATTTTTGGGTAAAAAATTTCGAAAACTATAGGAATCGAAAATAGACACAGAAAAATAGGGAGATCGAAGCGAACTTTTTTAAGCCAATTTGTAATTGCCCACTTGATTTTTTTGCCTTCTGCATTTTGGCCATTCTTCTTGAATTTCTCTATTCTTTAACCATTTTCAAGAAATTAGTAATTTATTGGGGGAAAGAAGGATGCAATAGAAGAAAAACATGTTAATAAAAAGAAGTGAATGAATAATAACTTGTGACAATGAATGAATGAATAACGAAAGTATCCAACGTTTTAGTTTATATATATATATATATGATAAAAAAATGTTCGTTTGCCCATCACAACCATCTACCAACACTTCCTTTCATATTTCAAGAATAAGTTTACATAAAGAATAAAATGGCCAATGAATACTAAAGTATATATTGTTTTAGTTTTTTATAATATAATATTATATAATATAATATAATGTGTACTGTATAATATGATAAAAAAATATTCTTTTTTCCCATCACAACATGTTTCATTTTCTTAATTCAAGAATAATATTAAATAATAAAATGGTAAAAGCATGTCTATAAAAATAACATGTTAACTTTTTTTTAATATTTATAAAATCTTATCAACATTGTGTCAGTATCATTATATGTTGTAAATAAAAACATCTTTAAAATCAAAGTTTAGTCATGCAAATAGCATCTATATTCATGCTCCCTCTAATTTAACTAAAATAGCTGAAAACATATTTTAACTAATTAACTAAAAAAATATTATCACATTCATTTTCTCTAAAATAGAGAATCATGAATATTTTTTTATTAATTTTTGAATGGATGGAAATTCAAATACTATGAGAGTTTATGTACTAGTTAAGTTATGTTATAAGAAGCGGTATTAGTTGTCTATCTATACAATGTCCATTAATTTACACCGATTGTGATTGTATTTCATTGCATGACTAAACCATCCTCCTTATATACTCATAGTACTTTAGTCAATAGCCGCACTCTAAATTTAACCATGTTTCAAACTATGGTCCCCCCCTTTCAAGGAATTTGAGAGATGTGATAAGATTACATGTTTGAATAAAATAACCGTCAAACCATATACTTACATTACAGATGACTGAAAATGAGAGTTAAGCTTCATAGGAGATAACCCTTCTCTTGTTTGTTGTAATACATTACAGGAAATGAAAGGAAAACTATGGTTCATTGCTGGAACTAAAGCTGTGGAAATTTTTTGTGTGACATCTGATATTTGCATTTGTTTTTCCATGTAAAATGATTCTTCATGATTTCAAACCCTCAAAATGCAGTTAGCAAAAATAAGTGCCTCAAATTCTTCAGGATGATGGTGGAGAAGAATAGGTTGCAGTATATGTAAGGCATGTGATGATGGGTTCAAACAAACTTGGAACAAAAACTGCAGCATCTCTGCACAAACCATCTAGCCTACATTGAACAAGAAAAAATGAAGTAGATTAGTAGCGAGCAACACCCCTGTTTTCTTGAACTATAAAATAATCATAAATTGCTTCTTTATTTTTTCCTATGATGGGATAGCATCAGACTCGATCTTGCTCTATCCTTAATTTCTTCCATTCTCAGTATGAGCTAGATTAATTTATATCATGAATTGCTTATTAGAGTATTTTCTGATGAAAAATAATTACCTATGGTTGAATTATCGTTGCATTTTTACTATCAGTCACAAAAGACAGATTCATGAGAAAGTGATGGAATCCTAAAAATCCAACTAATTTGGGAATATGGCTCTCAGGTTGGACAATCGGTTAATCAATTGGTCCTACAAATCTCTTCAATTCTCCTTAGTCAAGGTAGTTGATAGCTTATATTTGATCCTTGATAGACCAAAGTTGCTCATGGCCAGTACCTGCAAAAGGTCCCCTTTGGTGGAGGTGGGGACTCTCTGATACTTAAATAAATATCTTTTTAGAGAGAGAAAATACAAGAATATTCTAGAGAGAGATGCTTTGAAAATATATATGCAGTAGAGAATGAAGATTGTGAACCTTTGTTCTGAAGGTCTTATAGTGTTATATAGCTCATGAGTCTTGTTTTTTTTATGAAAAGGAGGATCTGCAGTGTACTTATCCTTACAACATTTAATGAGGGATAAATATCCCTTAAATCTATATTAATGTTTGATGGGAATATGGTGGATCCTTAGAGGACTTTTATATACCTAAAAAGGTGTAGAGAGATTAGAGTTTAAGACGTTAAATGTAGCTAGCCTATAGAGGCTGAGTTCTTCCCTGAGGTTAGACCCTAGGGAAGTTGGTTATTCTCCTAGACATGCCAATAGAGGATGGTTGTTACCTTGAACTTGACTAACTACCAAGCCCAAGTGTCTTAGGTCTGCCATGTTTGCTAGACCTATATGACCTTGGACTTGGCGGAGTGCCATGTCCAAGCAGATGCCAGACCCACATTACCTTGGACTTGGTTGTCTACCAAGTTGATGCAACCAAATTATTCGATAGTTTTACCCATATTTAACTAGTATTTTGTTCATGTTTTATATATAAAATGCCTTGATAATCCTTTTTTTTTTTTAATATTTTGAAGGCACTTTTGGATGTGAGATTCAAAAAGGAGTAAATTAGAGATAAAATTTAGACCATGTTCCAACCCGCGTGACACAATTAAAAAGTTGATGTCTTATTCCAAGTGCAGGAGTGTCGAAGTAATAAATAACCCAGCAAGACCGGGATCAAACCATAGGGAGGTGAACTATATAGAATTATAAATAAAAGAAAAGAATTGAAGAGAGCTTTGAGACGTGATAATGATGTAAGGATTTAAACAAAGATAAAATAATTGTCAAGGTTAGAGGATCCACTAATGGTATTTCGAATAAGTATAGTATAAACTCCTTTTATTACTTGACTGGAAACCACACACAAATGAGGTTCCACTTGGATTATAAATTGTTAACATGATTACATTAATTATCTTATTCGAGTAATGCCAATACTTGTAAATATTATCAGGTATTCATGGTGATAACTTATGTTAACAACAAATCAAGTTCCTTTCATAGCACAGGTGTTGGTTATACCAAACAGTTGGGCTATGAAAGTGCCAAGTATTTGTTGTACCAATGGCTGTTCAACACAAATCTAGATTAACCATTTAACAAGCAAGGTATTAAGAGTGAATAAGATAATAAATATAAAACATGTTAGTATTAAACATTAAAGTCTATGTTGAGTTTATACTATACTTATTCTTACACCATTAGTGTAACCTTCTCACCTTGACATAATAAACTTAGCTGAACATTATGAATAAGAGAAACATAGATAAATAAGAGGAGAACATGATTATATAAGTATAATGAAAGAAATAAAAGGCATAAACAAGAGATTAATGAAAGAAAAACTTAAGCATTACAAAAATATAAAGAGAGAGAGAGAGCAAGAACATGATCTTGATCTGAAAACCAAGATGCCTAAATATATGGCAAATGGCTCCTTTTATAGGCCAAAATTTGGAACTATTGATTTGATGACTAATTGTTGAGTGGGTGACCACCTCTTGACTTGGTAACAATCCTTATCTTCTTGTCTGTAGAAAACGTCATTGCTAACATCAGAATTTGAATAGATAGGCTTCATGAAAGTTCTGGGAAATTGTCTCAGCTTTCCAACAAATCAATAATCGGCACATTTGGACTTCTAGAACTCGAGATATGGGTTGAACATTGAATAGTATCTGGGCTGCAGAACAGATTCTGACTTCTCCGTTGTTGCTACCATTTGAACTCGTAAATGACACTTTTAAATCTTGGACTCTTCATGCAAGTTTTAGGCCTATGTCTTAGCTTTTCATACATATAAACCAGACCTAAATACAACTCCATTTATGATCCAATAACCGAATGATGTTCCAGTTTGGACTGAACCAACATCTCTTTTCTAAGTTTAGCCCTCTCTTTGTCTTCTCAATTTCAGTAGTTAAACTCATCAATCAATCATTTGATTTATGTGATAGGCCTGTATTTAAAATGAACATTTACCATAAATTAAAGGTATCTTATATTATTAGACATGCTATTATAAAACATACTTTAGTTAAGGAGTTATTGATACTTCAAGTGCAAAATAATGATATAAACCTTGATAAAAATATACTTTTAAGTACTAATCACCGCATCAAATATTAATAAATTTAACCTCTAATCAATGTTTTATGCAGAACTTGAGTTGTAGAGGTCGAAATGAAGTGATTCTAGTGGCATTAGAAAGCTAACATACACACCTTTATACACATAAATGACAAGAAAAATAAAACAAGAAAGAGGATGGAAATCATAGAATTCAAAGACAAGTCTCGTATTTTACTAGTTTTGACCTTTGACCATTCTGACTTGAATATCTTGAGTTAGAGAAGTCCATTTGATGCAAACTCAATTTGTTTTGAATTCCTGACTCAAAGACCTATCATCCTACCAACTTTCAATAAAAAAAGAGCTCATATAAGAGAGAGATGACTTTTCTAAGATAACTTATAAATTCTGCCAACAAACAGGTTTTGTGAAGAAATAAGTCCAACTTACTTACATGTAGATTGTTTACTTTGTAAAGGACTATTTTTTTTGAAGAATAAAAATGGATTGGAGGGATATGGGGATTAGGGTTTCCACCAAATAAAAAGAAAGAGAGAAAGAAAATGGGGGGTTAGAAAGAAGAAGAGAAATTTAACCCTTTTCTCATATACCCGAAATTGTGCTCTCATCTGTTCTATTCATTAGTTTTTTAATAGACATGCAAGACTCAATTATTTTTCTTGGTTGAAAGGATACATAAACCTTCAAATTTCAAAAACAGTGAGATCTATTCTATCTTTTCTTTTCAGTTTATATGATGAATATGAATGTCTTCCTACGCTTATTTCCTATGATTGTTTAGTTTGATTGTTAGAGCGGACTCTAAATTGTTATTCTAAATCAATCTACTACTAAGTTTGCTATCAAAATCGGAGTTGTGATAAATTAAACTTGTGAAGTTACTAGGTTTAATAATCATGGAAAATCTATGTTGTTAATTTTAGGGAAAACGTTCAATTAAATTGAACATAGACTGCAGATATTTATGTTGTCTAGATTTATCAGCCTATTTAGTTCTTAAGGCTGTCATTGAATTAAATTACTAGTGTGGACACTATGGTTGTTTAATGGTTAGGGTTCATTACACTGCAAATCAGTTAATTGACTAATATTAAGGAAAGATAGATATTCAAAATATAAATTGATGTATCGTTTTCGTGATCAGTTTTGATTTCCGTAGGTGGATGTTGATTTGAGACCAAGGTTTTTTTTCTTGATAAACTTTAGATTTATTTAATATATAGCTTGATTGTTTTATTCTATTTACCATAGTATATAGCCTACATAACCTCAAAACCCCCAACTCTGAATCATCTACCTTAAAGACCTAAACTAAATCTTTCTTATGGGATCAACCACTTACTTGCTCTATATTTCTTTGTTTGTTTAAGATAGGATAATTAATTTGTGTGATCGCGACATTGCAACACAAGTCTAAGTGTCTTGGGTCTGGCATGTTTGCCAGACCCACGTTATGATATAATCCAAACAAGGTCAGATTTGGATTTTGATGTAAAATTTCCTACTGTTTAGTTCTATGCTATTGAACATATCTCCAAATTAAATCGTTGGATCGAGTTGAAATTTTACCAGAAGATTCCAGAGGTATGTGTCAATCCTTTGATTTACGTGATATGCCTGCATTTAAAATGAACATTTACCATAATTAAAGGTATCTTATATTATTAGACATGTTATTATAAAACATGCTCTAGTTAAGGAGTTATTGATACTTCAAGTGCAAAATGATGATATAAAACCTTGACAAAAATGCACTTTTAAGTACTAATCACACCCCCAACCAGCTTATTCTAGTCCCTAGTAATCAAAGCGTTAAAATAGAAAAACAATTTGCAAGTTCCACAAAGCAAGACATTCATCATTCAACTTCCATTAATCTATCCAAATAAACAAACTCTCATTAAATTTATATATCTGCTTCATACTTCTTAAACAACATATTAATAAACCTTCCTTTTGTGCTCAATATATCAACACATAGTTATGGGGTTTTACTTGGAAGAAAACAAAATTTTGTTCTAATGTTTAAGGTTAACTTCATTGGGTTGAGATTATTATCTTATTTTTTTCTTCCTTTTTTTTAAATATATATACATATAACTTAAAACACAATGCATTTTTAACCCATGTAATGAGCTTTCGACTAATGACTCCCAGACCAGTTAGTCTTAGAGCATTAAGTGTTGAGACACCCCTACGAGTTTAGTAAATCGGGTTACAGATATTGATACGTAGATAGTGCAATGTTTGATTCCCTTAAGCTTTTCTCCTTAACCCATGTAACAAGCACTGAGCCAATAGCACCCAAGTCAGTTGACTTTAGGGTATTAGGTGTTAAAACACCCCTTCGGGCTTAATTGCTTAGGTTAGGGAGACTACGAAACCAAACTTATCTACGTTTTTATTATCACCAATATTATAACTTTTTTTTTTTGCAAATTATATACTATCCCTTTCCCTTAGTTGTTACCTTTAACAAAAGAACATAAATAATGTAACAATCCAATATGCAACCCATAATCATATGTTAAAGTGTGTGTGTGTGTGTGAAAATGAAAGTTTAAGAATACTTGTTAAATGAGTATATAAGCAGAATCAAGTGATAACAATGCGAGAGTTTGTAAACCTGAATATTTCAAGAAGTATTCTGATAGACCTTATTAAAAATGTTTACTAAGATGCGTCTCAAGAGTCACTAAAGTTCCTTCTTTACTCTGCCATCCTAGTAACAACAGTTTTGCAAATAGTTTTAATAATAGAAAACACAGTGTGTTAATTTTTTTTAATATCAACTACTACCCTCTCCCCCCAACCAAAACAAAACATTGTCTTCAATGTTCTAAGGTAGAAAGATAGAGTATAGAAAACATCACCTGAAACAGCAACTACTGACAAACTTGAAACACACTTAAACAAATATAAGAAACAACAAAACACAAATATTATGCTATTAATAAAACCAAAAGACACAAGGTTTCACAAACGAAGGCTCAAATTCAATCTAAGCTTTTTACGGCTTTCCATAGTTGACCAATTTATGCGACCCATGGAGGGATCAAGTACAGGGATGAAAGATTATAGTTGGTCAATCAATTGTTCAGCAGTAGCAGCAGAGATTATAATTTGTCATGCCGAAGATGTTAGAAATTTCTGTTCCACAGCTTGATCAAGAAAAGACAACAAATTATCATAAAAACCATTAACATTTAACAAACCTATACGTTTATGGTGAATGTGCAGTTGGGTCCAAGAGGAAATATGAAAGATCTCTTCCAATGTGCCCAGATCACCTGGTAAGGCAATAAAGGCGTCAGCATGGTTAAACATTGCATTCATTCGATCAGACATTGTGGAGACCTATAATTCTTCTCCAATTGTTTTTCCAATGATGTCTCCTTTTGCTAAAGCTTTGGAGATGACCCTCAAAACTTGACTGCCTCCTAAAAATGCAGCCATTGACACACCCCCCATTAACCCAAGGTTGCCTCCTCCATACACTAAATGAATCTTTCTCTCAACGAGCACCTGACCAAGATGATTTGCTGATTCGAAAAACTCATTTTCTTTCCAAGGACTGGATCCACCGAAAACACAAATATTTCTTATATGATTATTTGAGGAACATGCCATTTCAACACACTTCTATGTCTGTTAAATGTATGGGTTGAGTACAAATGAAGGGAAGGAAGAGAAGATTTTATAGATGAAAAATTAAAAATGCAATCATACCACCTATATGTAGGTCAGCTGGAGTCTCTCTCTCTCTCTCTATTCATTTATTTTTTATTTTTTAAACATGTGTATGTACAAGTAGTTGTGATTGTGGCTCACGTCTTCCCTTGGTTTTACGTCCAAGAATGGCTTAAACACCCTCTATGGGTCGGGGATAAGCTTCCCATTCAATTTTCTTAAAAACTGGTAAACATGGTCTTTTTTAGTCAGATTCCCAAGACTAAGTCGATCATGTTCTTTATGAAAATGGGGTCATAAATCATGAATTGCATGATGCACATCTCCACTAGGGTGCGTCTCAAGAGTTAATAGAAGATTATCTAAAGACCCCTTACTCAAGCCATCTTTAATGAATTGTATTTTATCTTCACGGTTTACAGATATCATTCCTAAAGAACAACATTATGCATTACAAGTCCATCTGGCACATCGGTGACAAACTTTCAGTCGTTTTGCACGACGTTTCTTCGCAAAAGTGCTTTTACCTGTTCCAGGCATGTATGAAATGAAAGAATTGGAGGACTCACTTGATAATCGGACCTTTGCTTCAATTAGCCAACGAATATCTTCAGGAATTCCATGGTTTATTAACAACCTCAATCTTGCACACCTAGCAAGATAAATTTTTGCAATAACATTTGGAGGTAAAACGGGAAAATACTTTTTCAATTTCTTAAAAGTGGTGTCCATTTTTGAGATGAGAAGTGGAAAAGAGATGCAAAGAAAAGAGAAGGAACAAGGAATTGAACAAACATATACACAGATATCAGTTATCATGGGAAACTGAAAGAACTGACTTAAGAGTCATGGAGTACCGTTATCCGCCATTTGACCAGGGTTGGAGAAAGACTAGCAAAACAAGAGTCACAAAAAAAAAACACAAAAACAATGTGAGAAAAACAAAATAATCAACTTTTATATACAGGATCATTCAAACTAATGGATTCATTTTCACTAGGAAAATTATCAAAGTAAGTTTTCAAACGATGTCCATTTACCTTAAAAACATTGTCATTCTTTGGATTCTCAATATCAAGGGCCCCATAAAGATACACATGTTTCACAATAAATAGACCGCTCCATCTTAATCTTAGCTTTCTAGGAAATAAATGGAGTCGAGAATTATAAAGCAGAACTTTTTGACCAACATCAAATGTTTTTCTCAAGATTCTCTTGTCATGAAACTCTTTGATTCTTGATTTATGAATTTTTGAATTCTCATATGCATCATTTCTTATTTTCTCAAGCTCATTTATTTGTAACTTACGCAGTTGGTTAGCATCATCAAGGTTTGAATTGAAAGCTTTGATAGCCCAATAAGCTTTATGTTCAAGTTCCACAGGTAAGTGACAAGATTTTCCATAGACCAACCTATAAGGTGACATACCTAATGATGTTTTAAAAGCAGTACGATAAGCCCAAAGTCCATCATTAAGTCTTAAAGACCAGTCCTTCCTATTAGGGTTCACTGTTTTTTCCAAGATTTGTTTGATCTCCCTATTAGCAAGTTCTACCTGTCCACTTGTTTGAGGGTGATAAGGGGTGGCAACTTTGTGTGTGATTCCATATTTCTTCATTAAAGACTCAAATTTCTTGTTGCAGAAATGTGTTCCACCATCACTTATCGTGGCTCGAGAGATTCTAAATTGACTCAAAATATTTTCTTTCAAAAACTTTATCATTGTTTCGACTTGGAATTGCCTCTATCCATTTTGAAACATAATCTACTGCGACTAATATGTACAAGAAACCAAATGATGGAAAGAGAGAGAAGCTCCTGATTTTAAGTGAGAGAAGCTGCTTGTGTTCTTTACTTCGAGCTTTCATTCTCTTCTCATTGTGCAGCGTCTTCTTCTCTTTTCAGCTCGATAAGAAGTCTTTCTTTTGTTCATTATGACAAAATCTAAGACCAAAACATTGCTCCTCAAGAGTGTCTAAGGTGATTTCAGTCTCCAAGTTCCCTGTCATTGGTCTACTTCGAGAGCGACTAGGGCTTTGTCTCATAGCCGCTCGCCGGTCCAACAGGACATAACTTCCGCCTCCCCCATCTTCACTACACCTAGGAAAAAGGCGATCTTGGCTGACTTTGTTAGTCCCTCAAGTGGAGTTAGGGTTTCCTCCAACCGTAGGAACAGATCCATGTAGAGGAATAGTTCCTCACACTCTTCTCTTGCTCCTAGTGCCTGTAATGAAGGTTCCTCTGGCAATTTCTGACCTAACATTGCCCCGCGTGTGCATTTGGCTAGGTCTTACTCGAGAGGTTCCTACCCGAGCTCTGGTGACTTGACCCATGATCCATCTCTAGTCCCCCCTTCCTAACCAACTTTTAGAAAGGGACGCTCTGCTTCCTAGCCTTCTGGTGGTGCTCCCCCCTTAATGATGCCCATACTTCGGCATCTAGGGCTCAAGGCAAGTGTCTCTGTCAGGTGGTCACAAGTGTTCCGCTACAGAAATCTCGACAGGTATTTCAAACTCACCATCCCCACCTCTTGGTCATTTTCCTGATTATACATTCTCTACATCCTATCAACTTAAGGAGACAGACTAGGAGAAGCTACTCCCATGTGGCGGTTTTGTTTGATTGGATATGTAGCTGGGAAATTCTTAAGATATGCGCCTCTGTTGCATTTCATTGGGAAATATTGGTAACATAAAACAAACTTTACAATGCATGATTTTGGTTGGTTAATCTTTGCTTTTCATTTTGAACTGAAAATGCTAGAAACTATGAGTGGTGGTCCATACTTTGTCTTTGGCTGGCCCCTCATCTTGAAAGTTATGCTTGAGTTTTTTGATTTTCAAGCCTTTGATATGACCAAGCTGCCAACCAAGGTAAAACTCCCGAACTTACCTCTACGATGCTGGACTCCTTTATGCCTCTTGAAGCTTGCCAGTATGATAGGGAAACCCATACATTGTGATGTTCCCACTGCGAATATGACCAGGCTTTCTTATGCCAGAATACTGATTGAGGTTGAGTTGCTACAATAGTTACCAGATGCTATCCAGGTCGTTTTGCCCGATGGCACGCCCTTCTCCCAGCAGGTTATTTATAAATCTCTCCCCAGGTTTTGTAAGCGGTGTCGGGTCATAGGTCATTCTGCAAATACATGCAACAGGGGCCCCAGTTCCACACGAAAAAAACAACCTCATGCAACTGCTACCAACTCTGTTTCTGGAATTCCATCTGAGGATACTGCTGCTGTCGAGAAGCAACAACCATATTGTGCAGGCCCTCGTGCTAATCCAATGTGCACAGAAGTTGGTAAAGTTGATAAACTGAGGACCCAATCTCCTGGACGCAAAAGATCCAAGGTTGCTATCTCTGACCTTACTAGTACCAAGTTGTAACACCCCACCTCACTAGCAAGATATTGTTCGCTTTGGGCTTTCCAGTCCACCCATGTCTAGGGCTTCCACCTAGGTCCCCCTCACAGGTTTGTTTTTGGCAGTCACGCATGGCCCCAAAACGCGTCTTTCAGAGTAGCGCAACACACTCACCCTGTCAGATATTGTCCCCTCTAGGCCTCCCAGTCCACCCATTCACCAGGGCTTCCACCCAGGTCCCCCTCAGGGTTTTAAACGCGTCTTACTAGTCAAGGTGCGCATGCACTTATAAGGCCCTGGCTCTGGACGCTTGCTTCCGATGTGGGATCTTACAATCCCTCTACCTTAAGACGAGCCATCCTCGGCTCTAATACCAAATGTAACACCCCACCTCACTAGCAAGATATTATTCGCTTTGGGCCTCCCAGTCCACCCATGTCCAGGGCTTTCACCTAGGTCCCCCTTACGGGTTTGTTCTTGGCAGTCACGCATGGCCCCAAAACGCGTCTTTCAGAGTAGCGCAACACACTTACCCTGTCAGATATTGTCCCCTTTGGGCCTCCCAGTCCACCCAGGTCCCCCTTAGGGTTTTAAACATGTTTTACTAGTCAAGGTGAGCATGCACTTATAAGGCCCTGGCTCTGGACACTCGCTTCCGATGTGGGATCTTACACAAGTAATCTACTACTCCGAACTTAGTGCACATCTCTGAAGAAGGAGATACTCCTACCATGGAGGCTCCAAAAAGGCAGTACTTAACTAGAAATAGGGCCGATGCCACCTCTGATGCGATCCTACAAGAGAAACATAAGCTCAAAGGCCCTGTTATAGCTTCCAAATCACTGAGCAGATATGATGATACTGCTCCATCGTCTACCTTTTAATTCTATCTGATTTTATTGTGGATCTATAATTTGTAGGGAGGGTTTCCCTTTGCTAGTTGTAATGGTCTCTAATTGTTTACTTTTTGTCTTCTAGTCTTTTTGGCTAGCTGGTTCTGCTGGTTTTGTGAAGGTTTCCTACCAGTGGTTGCAGGCCTGCTGGTTGTTTTGGTTGGGTGGCCTTTGGGTTTGCTATTGGCTTAGATGGTTTGTGCAGGCTCCATGCTTGTCTCTTGTGTTCTAGCTGTTATGCTGCTCGTCTGCAGTCTGGATGCTTTTGGGTTTTTTCTGCTGCTTGGGTCTCTTTACTTGCCTTGAGTTGGTGCTTCTGCTGTGCTAGCCTTTGTTTTTTGCTTCCTTGTTGGAAGGGTCTTTCCCCTTACTTGCCTTGTGCAGTGCTGGGTTTGAGTCCTCTGATTGCTTGCTGAAATCTTGGGTCAGGATTTCAGCTCTCTCCCCTGCTGGTTATTCTCTTTCTGCTCTACTGGCAGTCCATGGTGCTTGGGCCTACTGGCTTCTAATGGTTGCTGGCTCTTTGTTAGTCAGTTCAGCTGATGTATCTATTGTGTTTATTGAGGTTGTATGGGAGCCTGTTCCCCTAGCCTCTAGTTCAAGGGAGCCTGTTCCCTTTCTTGTTAACATCTGTATATAAACTTTGTATTGCTGGTTCTCCAGCTTTGTTTTTTGATCTATAAATTTCTTACATTTGATCAAAAAAAAAAAAAACCAAATGATGGAGGAAATGGACCCCAACAGTCAAAGATCTCAATGACAAGAATAGGATTTAAAGGCATCATGTGACGTTTTGAAATAGATCCTAACTTTTGACAATTTTCACAAGTTTTGCAGAATGCATGTGAGTCCTTGAACATGGTGGGCCAGTAAAATCCACTTTGTAAGATTTTTGCAGTTGTCTTTCTTGATGAGAAATGACCCCCACATGC
>Ga0325410_1002631_pt1 | contig 20106 bp, 6 predicted proteins | sample PopdelMetagenome_16_FD_206182 | JGI IMG/M metagenome (GOLD analysis project Ga0325410, IMG submission 206182) | Populus deltoides microbial communities from Bellville, Georgia, United States - Xylem-PdIQD-R3 | ecosystem: Host-associated > Plants > Phyllosphere > Stem > Wood/Secondary xylem... | reverse complement strand
TTGTCTTCCTTAGCTGCCACTAAACAACAGGTCTGGGCCTCAAATATCTGGGCTTTAGCCTCAAACCATCTTCCGGTCCCGACTTCTCCTCATTTGTATCCAAGGGCAACAGCAGTGGCAGGGAGCAAACACCACCGTAGTTCACGATTAGAGGCATGAAAGTCGGCGGAGGAGTGTTTTATGGAGCTCTGCGCGCCACCTCATTCCTTCTCAGCCTCCGCAGACACACTACGCTACGCACTTTTTCTTGTTCTTCATTTCCTGGTAGATACCATTATCTATACAATTTTGTCGTTGCCTTTATTTCTTTGTTTTTAACAATGTAATGTTGATGAAAATTTACAGACCATATCGGTTTTATCAAAGAAGTGGCTGCAACTCAGCCTCCTAAGCATTTGTCTCATTTGTTGAGGATGTTAAAGACAAAAGGTAGATGTTGTCAAGAACAAAACTTACTCACTATTCAACTCTTGAAGAACAGAACTTTAACATTCTTGAATTTTTTAAAGTTAATTGATTTATCATTTTTTTATCAGGTTATTTGTTTTATTTGGCTTGTAACTCTTGGTTTGTTTTTGGGTTTTTCTTTTTGAGTCTTGCTAAGGATTGGCTAGGATAATGATTGCTACTTGGTTTATGTTTTCTTTGGTGCTTATTAACTTATGTGACAAGAGGTGCATTTCTAGTCTATAAAGTCTTATTTTTGCTGTAAATGTTTCTTTTTTGAGGTTGCTGAACTTCTGCTGTAAAGTGAAGTGCGCAATATCAGATGCCATTTGGAGATTTATCATCCATAGAGCCATCAACTCATATTTTCAAATAAATTGTATATATTGTGATGTAAAAAAAAAGACCTTCCTTCCCGAAAATATGTGAACAAATACCTCGTGGTGACTAACAAAGCTGGTTGACGAGGCTATAATGATGTAATATGTTTGTGTAATAGTAGCATCCTTGTTTTTGTTCAGTTTCCTTGTCATCTAAACAACCTCTCCTTAAATTGTGTTGCATTAAATCCTTGGTAACAGGTGAATCTATTGTTTCTCCTAGAGCCAAGAAAGGGTTGTTCCCTCTTGCCATTCCACTGGCTAGAAACAGTTCAGGTATTGATGAATGCAAGTTGTGGGGACTTGCTATTTTTAAGATTTGAGAAGCAACTAATTTTTAGCATGATACATGTGATTTATTTGTGCGAATAGATGCTGTGATTGCGCTGCTGAGATGGCCAACAGCACCACCTGGGTAAGAGTCTCAAATTATTCATGGTCTTTGTTTGTTGTTGTTTTTCTTTCCCTGCAGTCATTGTTGTCTGATTTGTCCAGGATGGAAATGCCAGTGGTTGAGGTTCGTAAACATGGAGTTTGGCTTTTGGCAAAGACTGTAAGTTGAGTATGCATGCTGCTGCTCATGGATATAAACAGTAGTCAGACCTTCCTTGTGTAAAGAAATTTCACTAACAACATAATTTTTGTCATGGTACAGGTAGATCAATATATTAATCGAATCCTGGTCGAGGAAGATGCTGATATTTCTTCAGAAGGCAATGCTGATCTATTTCATGCTGCAGCTGATGCTGGAGATAATCTTTATGAAAAGGGTGACTATGCCAAGTCTCAGATTTTAGACCTAGATGTATATCTCTTAAAAAAGGTACAAATTGTACTGTAATTAGCCATAAAAACTTTTTTCTTTCTTTGATTCAATCGAGCTAAACAAATTTGAATTCCTAGCAGTGGACACTTTGGAATCCTCAAATTGATCATCATTCTTAATTGAATTTTAATTGTTAAAAGGTTTATTTTCAGGTAGGTTTGTTTCCAGATGTCTTAGAGCGCAAAGTGATGCTCCATTTGCAGAAAGGAGATCATGTAAGACTAGCCTAACTTTGGTTACTATTTGCAAGCAGCATGGATTTGCTTGCGAGTCTGGTTGGCTAACTGTTTGCATATGCATGTTTGTAAAGGTTTCAGCTTTAGTGACTGGGGAGTTCTATACAAAGAAAAAGCATTTTCCAGGATTTGCAAGGCCTTTTGCATTCAATGCAGAGGTTATGCTGAAGTTCGTATGATTTTCTTCTATTGCTATCGCCAAAAAAAAATGTTCTGAATTTTCAGTTTGTCATTTACTTCCTTTTTCATATCAGAAGAAGCCTCTTATACTTTCTACAGGATTGGACGTAACTTAGAAGCTAAAGATGCTGCCAGGGGAGCTTTAAAATCACCATGGTGGACCCTGGGTTGCAGATACCAGGCATGGGCTGCTCAGATAATTTCTCTTTACCATTTTATTGTACTGTGTTGTGTTTTCTCTTCCTTTCTTTAATTTATATTGTTGAGTTTGGAGTCCTATCCAGCATGTTGCTCAGATAGCACAATGGGAGGATGAGCAAATTGAGTATATTAAAGAAAAAATGACCGAAGAAGGAAGGCAAGAAGACCTTAACAAGGGAAAAGAACCATCGCAGGTTTCCTTCTGTTTTATAATGTATCTGTATATGCTGGACTTCACTATGAAGCAAATACATAGCGAGTGTGTATGTTGATATCCTTGTCTTTCAAACTTGCAGATTGCATTGGATGAAGCTGCATTTTTGTTGGACTTAGCTTCTGTTGAAGGGACTTGGGATGAAGCTGCGGAACAGATAGCTGAGTGCTATAAACAGGCTGGACTACACGATGTTGCAAGATTTATCCAATATAGAGATTGAGTGTCTAGGTTGGTAGATATAATCAATCCAACATGTTTATGCTGAGTCAATTTGGATTTTGAAATTCCATTTTCAGTTTTAAATACACAGCAAATTAAATTTTGAAACAATTTAAAACTTCATATATACTGTTTGCTATACTGATGGATAATCTGTGGTGACTCTTTCAAGCTTGAGCATACAAATGACCCCCAAATTCAAGCTTGCATCAGGATTTAGGTTACTATCCAATTAGGGATAACTACAAATCAATCCCCAATTTGTTATTGGCCCCGCAAACCAGTCCTTAACCCATCTGTTTTATCTAGACATCATTCAACTTTTCATCAACTTAACACGTTAGTCCCCAATGTTAAAACAACCACCACCTTCTTTAAAAAAACTCAAACTCTTCCCCACACCACGGTCTCCCTCTCTATAACAACATCACCAGTATAATCCCTCACTCAAATATGGGGATTCAAATTCTCAAATTTAAAACCCTAATAAAAAAAATAAAAATAAAAATATAAACAATAGCAGTCCCAGCTACTCTATTACAGCCTCAGCAGTATTTTTTTCGAAACGAGAATCTCCGAAACCTTTTGTTACACGTGTGAGATTGACTACTACAATTTCCGGCAACACATTTCCAGTGCCTTTAACCGGAGATTTCTTGTGGCTTCAAGGAATCAAATACAGTAAAGCTTATTGTTATTTTTAATTAATTTTGTTGGGTGATGAATTTAGGTTTAGGTTTAAATCAGAGCTATTTGGGTGAATCAGAGCGAAATTTATTTTCTTTGTTTGAATAGAAGGGATTTAGCAGATTAGGATTATGATTACTGTGGCTTGATGATCTGATTGCTACTGCTGTGTTGTTGTGGCTGATGTTTTTTTTATTTTTTTTATTTTTTCTGTCTTGTACTAGCTCTACAAGGTGTTTCTGAATTTTGATTTCTAGTGGTTTTCTCAGTTCGGTTGTGTACAATTTGAGTCCTGGATTGTTGCCCAAATCCTTTTTTGTGGTGGGGTTTGCTGTTGCCAATTTCAGATTCTTGCAAGTCCAGTTTAATATGCCTGGAACATTCTCGAACTACTTGATCAGCTTCTGCCTCTCGTGGTATCTTGTCATTCTTTGTTGTGGTGGGGTTTGCTGTTGCCAATTTCAGAATCTTACAAGTCCTTAATATCTGGCTTTTGCAGATTGCCTGTCTGGTAATTCTAGTATTTTGTTTTGCATCTGTTTCTTCTTTTCCGTATTGTGAGAGTTGTATTGCTAAGCCATTTTTCTTACTGGCTGCATTTTATATACAAATTTAATTTATTAATGAGAAAAAGCTTAGGATTATTGTGTTTTGGAAAGACAGACTTGATTAATTTAAGCTTTGTCCTAAGCAAACCCTCAGAAATTAGAAAGCATTGTCCCGAAGTGCAAAACCTCGCCTGGGGACAGCCAGTTAAATGTACAGAAGGAATACACACGAAGATGCAAAAAAGAGGTCTCAAAATAACAGGAGGCAGACCTTAATGTATTCGATCCCTAGCATGCAGCAAACTTGAGAGCTACCACCGTGGATTACCTGTGCAACCAATTTTTATTCTATATGGACCGGGGACTGTGCAGCCAGTTACGGGGCAAATGGAAAGGATGGTATCTTGATGTTTGATTTCTTCTTTCTCCATAGCAGCTTTCTCCACAAATTTGCACCTCCACTTTTCTTGCTAGGCACAATGGCCAAATAATTAATTGCAACGTCGTCATCCTGGTGTTTGATTCCATTTAAAACGGGGATCTTTTCAAGAGGTTCGATCACCTTAGTGGAAATGACGGCGGGACTGGAATTGTTATCACTTTCTTTGCGATTGATTGATTTAGTGTCCTTCACTTCAGCACTGTCCTCTTTTAGCATCTGATCTAGCAAAGAGGACCTCTTGTTCTTGTTCTTGGGTGAAGTCAAGGCTTTGCTTGTGGACGTGGTGACTGCGGTGGTATTTGTGCCGGTGGATGTAGAGATGACCTTGTCGAACAGGGCTGCTTCGCTTGGTGAAGCCATTGCCTTTAACTGCTTCCCCAGGTTTAGAATTGTCTCTTGGCACTCAGCTAACTTTTCTGAAGCAGCCGCTATCTCCCAACCCTGCAAGATTCAGGAAGTTCTTGGTTCAACAATGAGATACATTCACATGTAATTTAGGCAATTTAAAGGTGACAAACATGAAATCTCTAATAATACAAGAAAGAATAGAGGATAACACGTAATTGGAATCAATGATTGTTCTGGCTTTTGGATGCATAAAATGCACTGCATATTCATCGGAAAATCATGTTATTTTCACTGATAACAAAGGATCAGGTGGTTGTGGAAAAGTAGGGTTTTAAGAAGGGTATCTTGAGCAGCTTTGCGTGAAGTATCAGCTTGCAGATGTCAAACAATGTAAGCCAAGACGCTAGGCAATGACCCTTCAATGTAAATCCCGACGACTTAACAGCTCTTAATCTCCATGGTTAAAGACGAAACTTCATCCAAGCCCAAGAGAATGAGCTGAAGTTAATTTTCAGATGGAAGTGTCTCATTTTTTCCCAGAGAAGAAAAGGTTAAAGAGGAATCAACTGATCCCATATGCAAATTGGCTTTACTCGAACTACGTAGAGAGTACATATTTTGTTCAAAGAGTTCAAGTGCAATTCTTAGGAAATGCCATTCTTTATACCAACTAGCAGTTCTCCTATCCTCTACATGATTCTATAAATCACAAAAAGAAGTTAATATAAAGGCAAATGAAAATAATTTGTATGTTCAAGGTGGCATGATACGAACTTACAGTCCGGAGTTGGCTCTCTTCCTGATGGAGTTCAGAGTTAGGGACTTCCTTTTTCGTCATACTGAAAATAGCACATCAGACAGATGAGATCTCTCAACAATTTGTTTGAGGGAGAAAATTCAAAGTTAGACAGCATTTGGGGTCATGAAGAGTATGGCATCCTAAAATGCATGCGATATTCTATCTTTCATGTATTATGTCGATTTTATCTGATGTTGTGGGGTTACTTTATCTTCAAAAGAGGGAAATCATATAAAAATTAAATCCACTACCTTTTAAGTTGGAGCTGCAGTTCAAGACATGTAGCTTCCAATTCTTCACAGCAACTCCTTTTGTTCTCCAGTTCCATTTCCATGGAAGATAACTTCTGGTGAGCCTCATTCAATTCAGCTCTGGCCACTGTAAGCTGTGTGTCAACATCTTCTTTCGTCAGCTTATGATTTTCATTTTGGCTCTCAAACCTTGCCTTCAAACCTCTCAAAGTTTCTAAATCTGTTTGCAGGCCTCCAATGATTTTCTCAGATTCCTTGAGTTGATTCATCAAGGACTCACTGTTATTAGTAGCTGACTGGAGCCTGGCTTCCACGTCCCTCTTTTCAGAGTCAATATTAATCAAATCCTCTCTTAACTTTTTATTCTCGTCTATAATTGTAGATTGATGACATTCATCCTTCTCAAAGTAGCTGTGATGTCCATTTGAAGCAACAAACTCTGCTTTGCACCCACTCCGTGATTCATCCCAGTCAAAATGTTTCTTATCTTGAATGGAAAAGCAGTGGTTCATAGTCCAGTCCAAAGCAGAACATAATTCTTGGGCAAACATGTTCAAATCGGATTTTCCATCCAACAGATCATAACACGCATGAGCAAATTGCTGCAATACAGCAATTAGTTCAGAAGTTTTCCACTGCAAAACACGGACCATGTAGCCTGAAGGTGTTTCTGTGTTCTCATAAGGCAAAAAACTACCATCCTTTCTGGTCAAGGTCTCTGAGTTTCCATAATCAGCAAAGGATAAAGTGATCCCTTCAATAAGCTCAATAATCTTGCAGAGTGATTTGCTGAGATCTGGCTGACTGCTCTTATCTGTCGACAAGGCATCAGCTTCAGTAATTCTACCAGGTGCATCAGTCACCAAATATATAGGTTTCCATGACGTATATCCACCAACATGAAAGGAATTTAATCCATCAGAATGTGTTGAGCTTTGCCTTGTACCATCATATTCTGCAGGGCTTGCATGATTTATATTTGCCAGAGCTATTCTAACATCCTCCAGTATTTCATCAGGCTTTCTTAGTGTGACACGATTTTGCTCCAACACGACTTTCAGAATATCATGTAGCCAACCAGAAGCTTTATCTCTGGAATTGATTACCTGGTTTGATACAGCAGATCCAGACTCTGATACTGGAATGATCTCCCGACCTATTTCGTTAACATTGTCAGAAGAAACACGAGGACCTTCGAACTGTTCGTCTACTGAGACTATTACAAGTTTTTCCATTTCAGCAAAGTCATCCATCATGGATATGTCTGAAGCTCCTATAGTTCTGTTTGTTGGCGACCCCCTTTGCTTTCCCTGTTTGAAGTGCTCCAATTCTGAAATCAAAGCAGAAGCCCAAGATTCAGCAGAGCTAACCTTATTATCACTGCCAATCTCAGACGTTGAGGCCAGAGACAGCTCATGTGGCATAACCACGCTCCTTGTTCTGTCTAAGGTTGTCTGTCCTTTTGACAATTCATCAAGATGCGACTCAACCTGTGATAATTTGGAAGCTGTGCGAGCATACATGGCTCTTGAAAACTGGAGTTCATTTGCTTTTTTATTAAAGGCTTCCTTGAGAGTCTTGTTTTCTTCTTCCACTACACATAGCTGCTCAGTCAGAAAGTTGATCCTTTTTCTGGGAGAATCAGCAGAGTTTTCAACAGCTGAGTCAACCACTAAACCCATAGGACGACCATTTAACCTTCTCCTGCTCATTTCAACTGAATCTCTTTCAAGGATTTCTACTTCACTTCTCATTTTAGCCAAGGCAGCAGGGCCGGGCAACCGCTTGCGGACCAGGACACGAAGCCTCTGACATTCTTCTTCCAACTTCGCAATTCTTTTCACACTCTCTAAGTGTTGTTTGTGTGATACATCTGCTGTTCTGCGATTAAATTCTGTCTCCTTATTTCGGATCTCAAGCTCCTTTTCTAGCACTCGGACTTCGTATTTGAGAGAAGCACTATCTTTTTCCGTGGACTCTAACCTACTCATCAGGGCATTAAAATCTGCTTCCACCTGAGCCTTTTGCTTACTTAAATCTTCGATCAACTTTTCCTTTGCTAGGAGAGCCTTGCTTAGATGAGTGTTCTCAAGACCAATTTTGGCAAGTGTTTTACTGGTCTCTTCCAGCTTCTCTTCCAAAATCATCTGGGACTTTTCAAATTCATTGGATGTCTTCATGACAGCATCATGAATCCTTTGCTCCTGATCTTCTCGAACAAAACATAGCTGCTGCATACACTCCTTGAGGGCAGCTTCCAGATGAGTCGATCTTTGTTCTCCAGCTGCTCTTTGCTGTAAGGCTTCATCTAATTGTTGCTTTAGAGACACTGCTTTTGCTTCTGCCTTCGCCTGGTCTATTAAAAATCAATAATCATAGAGTACACAAGATTACAGAAGACATTTGACACTGTGAATTCATAGATTGGCAAAAGAACCCTACCACTTAAGTACTGAAACGGAACAATATTTAGAAATTTACCTGTCATGGCTTCCTTTGCAAGCTTGGCTTGTTTCTTTGCAAGATCATCTTTGGCATTACACTCAGACAGGGCTGATGAAAGTTTGTCACTCAAAATTTTCAGGTGATTCTCCAATTCAGCCTTATCAGCCAATAGTGTCTGTATCTGGAACATCCAAGTTTTTTAGTAATCATCCAAAATAAAAATCAATTCTAAATGTATACGCGAATTTATTAGTAAAACTTCCAGCAATGAAGGACGTGCCAAACTGATTTGACTCTCTCTCTTCTTTGACCAGTTTTAGTGTTTCCTTGCACACATTTTTACACACTAAACCTAGAGACAACTAGCTGGATTGCTCTCAATAGATGGCTAAACTAAGGCATAATCATAACACAAAAGGTTGTTAGTTCTAGCATAACTCAAAAGAGTCCCAGTGGAGGAGCAAATCTCTTCATTGACAAGCTTTATAGGTTGAAGCAAATCATGGTTTTTAGTATTGCAGAATTTAGATCTGAAGTTAGTAAGCAGGTAACTCTCTCCTCAAAGAAAGTGAGCAACTCTCCCCTCTATGGTTCTTCTTCTATCCCACCCCCATCTGAAAAGGAAATCGGTGAACTAATAAAAATAGCGATTTGCGGTTGACCATCACCTGGAAGACATTGCTTCAAGCTTCAGAGACAGTAAATATTTGAGTTTTGGTTCCGAAAGTGCAACACATTGTTTCAACTTTTTTCTTTTTAGCCATTTGGTAAATCAGGGAAATGTCAAGTTTTTTCTTAGCTAGAAAAATGATGGATTTGAACTCAGGTTTCCACTACAATTCAAGGAGAAGCCTTACCACCTAGGCAGGGTGGCATCTTCATTGTCTTAACCGACTTTCGTAACAGGCTTTGGTATACCAATCTGGATTAATTGCGGTTCAAGCATCAAAACTAGCTTATTTCATGTTGAACTTCAATATAACATTGCAAGAAGTTGTAATTATCAGAGTCACTGCAGTTATCAACCAAGAATAAATACAGTGAACTGTAAAAGCTGACCCCTCTAAATCAGTGCATGACATGCAAAGCCAATTAGAATCTTTTACAAGAAAGAAGCTGATGTTTTTAGTGTCCATTGAGGAACAATTATGGAGCTTTCCCAAGAATAATTGAGTGATCTTGTGTTCCGATTTCTGATCACAAAGAACATATATTGTGGGATTGGAGAACCATAAATTGCATTAACTGATGATTCTAATTATAGCTTGCATTAATATACAAAACTGAAGCTCCCAGAATTGCTGAAATTTACCTCTTCTTCGTTTGATGAAAGGTCAACTTTATGATCAGTTGCAACAACAATCTTGTCTGCAGATTTCTTCCTCCACAGCCATGTTTTATGGTCCATGACTTCACTCATAACTGCTAATACTTTAAATCACTTGAAATCAGAATGAATTGCAGCAGAAAAACAAGAGAAAGAACCATCAAACACTCTTTAACCTATATATAACAAACTAGAACATGTAAAAAAATAAAAAATTATCTTACCATTACAACATTTAACATGCATGGATCATTAAAACCATGAAATGACATATTGATCAGATTTTCTTGAACAAAAATGGAATTCAAAACACGAAAGGAAACAAGTACTGAATAAAGAGAAGAAAATGCAAGACAAAAACACAATTGATATTATTATCCTACGGACAAATATAAAGAAAAGAAAACCTCAAAGAAGAAGAGAAAGTTATACAAAACCCCACACTTACACACAGCTAAGAAAGAGAGAGGGAGAGAGTAGCTAAGGCAGCACTGCCTGTCACTGTGAATTGTGTAAAAGTAAAGTGAAGGAAAAGCAACGTATGAGCTATAGAGAGAAATTTGTGTTACATGTATGCGATCCGTGGATCATATGTTTATTACCCCCGGGTGCTGGACCACCTTTCGTATTGTATTATTATTCAGCGGAAATGTAATGGCATGCCTTTATAGTCTCAATTTATCGATTTTATGAGATATCTCTAAGCAACCTTCTTCCGCTTGAACTGTTTCATAGAAGAACAACAGGCTATGTTGAAAGGATTGCTTCATTTGTGAAGTACCATAAATTTGACTCTTACATTAGTGTCGTTGAAAGGACAGAAGCTGGTTATTGCTTCGATGAAACGGACCGGAAGAGCGCGGGTCTTTGTCGTTGATGTTATGCTACTTTTTGTCATTTGCTTCTTTGCTCTGCAACTCCTGCAAGTGGCAGCCTGGTCAATTTGTAAGGTAGGTAATACAAGAATACGTAATATCTCATGTCTGTATCGAGGATTAAGAAACAAGCAATTAGTTGATTAAGATTAAATTAAAAAATATACTAAAAATCTAGCATTTTCACTGTAGTTAGTGATTAACGGTAACTATAATGTCTTTTGTGAATAAATTAATGATAGTTTTTTTCTAGAAGTTTGTCAAAATAAAATTCAAAAATAAAAAAAAAAGACCGAAGTGTAAAATAAAAAGAAACCTACAACCAACCTCAAAGTTACATGAAAAAGTTTTGATTAGTTCACCTACTTCCCTTCTTCTTCCACTAAAGTCCTTTTGGTTTTTATCATTTTAATTTTAATTCAAAAGTTTATTTTTTTATCATTTTAGTTTATTAGTTTAAAAGGAGAGAAAAGTCATCTTGAAATGACGAAAAAAAAAGAAGAGTTTTTAGTTGGTCATATTTAAACAATAAAAAAAGATTTTATTCGACAAGAGAGTCTCATTAAAGAGTTTTTAGACCTTCATTTTGTTAGAAAAGATGAATTAGAGTTGAGCGATATTTTTTTTTCATGGTTTGTTTTTGTGTTTTTCTGAGCCTTTTAGGTTTTTTGTTAATGATAGAATGTTTTTTGAGATTCTAAGTGTGTATATTAGGTATTTTTAGATGATAATGGGTTGAAAATATATTTTCAAGTAAAAAAACTCCTGGTTTCTAGCCACTTCTATGATGATCAGATTCTAAATAGGCATACAACTTGTCATATGTTTTTTTTTAATAAAACAAATGGATGAACGAATTTGAAAAAAAAACCATGGCATGCTGGGCCACTTAGGCTCACATGTCTGACCTTTTTTTAATTTATTTTGTTTTGGAATTCTCCCAACTAATTTAGATGTAATTTCTTAAAAATTAATTGATTAAAAATATATTAGGTATATTATTTTATTAAATTCTTCCAATAACTTAGAATTTATTTAGGTATTATTTTATTTAATACCATTCAATTTTTTACTATGATTTCAAATAAGATTATAGTTTTTTTTTTAATATTAGCGAGCAATATTTTTGTATAACCTATCATAGTTGATTTCTTAAAAACATTTTATTTGGTTGTTTAACTATGAGTGTCAATCTCTATTATCATATAATTAAATAAAAATAGTTTTTTTAAAAGGTATTAAAACCAGTCAAATCTATGACCTGGGTTATAATTTAGCAGGTAAACCTGGATTGACCCATGTTGAACCAACATGACATTATCTCAATATGAAAGGAAAAAAAAGATGACTTCTTGAATTTGTTTTTAGTCAAATCAAGTTTTGACAGGTTGTTCAGCTCGTCTTTGGACTGTCATGTCAATAAAGATGCATGGGTCACCCCTCCCCCCACAATTTGATTCGAAACACTGGCCACACAAGGAGATGGGTCGGGTATCTCTAGATTGACTCGCTTGATCAGGTTTAATGACATTACCAAAGAATTTCTTGTGGTTGCACACAAACATTATTTTATTCTTATGTTTTTTTAATATACTCACATTTAAATTTAAAAAATGTTTTTTTTTCATAATTCAAACTTGCTTTTAGAATAATGATCAAACGTTGTCTATACAATAAAAATTCTCGTAAGAAGTTTTTGAAAAAATGAGCACATCAATTAGACAAAAGAGTTCTAATTAGAGAGATATCTTTTTTATCCTTAGTTTAAATGGTCCAAATTTTTTAGGGGCATGTGTTGATTTCTTTTGATTTTTAACAAATAAACAACATTAAGCAAAAAGTTATATTTTTTTTTACTGAAACTAAAGATGTTAGTAAGAAAAGGAAGACCTATACTAGCAAATTAGTTTGTTTTGATGGTATTTTAATTATTACTCTTCATAAAAATGATTGTGCCACATAATTAATTAAAAAAAATTAAAGTTCTCCTAACAATATAAGGTTAAATATCTTAATTTATATCTATTTCTCAACTTAAAGACTAACTCTTCAGTTACCATTAAAATATATCTTTAACATTTATTGGTGCATTTAATTCTTAATCTACTTATTAAATGTGTGCATCAAATTTTTAGTTTATAATCAAATGTTTTCTTATAATTAGAAAACACATTAGCAATACTTGCATATTTTTTTTAAGTTTTTGTTTTGGACTCGATCCAAAGCGAAGTGCAAACCAATTATCTAATATATCTATATAAGCTAGTAAAACATCCATAATGTATATGCAAATCTTTGCATTTTATATCTAGACATTATTATCTTAGACCTTCTTTAATTTTATATATCCTAACAAATATGGTTGGATGAAAAATAGTATTTGACGAGGTTTATAAAAAACTTTCAAATATCAAGGTATTTCTAAGGTTAATGAAAGAGCTTGGAGAATGAGATTGCTAGACTTGGGCTTTATGAGTACTTGCAAAACAAGTCTTTTATTGGTTTTAGAGGACCATCTTATGCTTAAGTTAACATACATATATGAAGGGTAAAGCCTTAAAGGGTGTGTTATGTATGTTTAAAAAATGCCAGAAATGATTAGATGCTGAAGAAAAGAATATGAGCTCCCAGATCGGGCTCTTTTACCTAATGACTCATGGACATTTTTATAGTCATGCGCCACAATAACTTGCATAGAGATAAGACTGGTAGTTCATTGGTGAGTCAAAATGATGATATCACAAGGGTTATCCCTAGATAAGGACATACCATAACATCACTATATGATTTCCATTATAATATAAGGATATGTGAGTATTTAATGCATATAAATTCTATAACTATAATTGGTGGTGAGTAAACTAGCTTTGATTAGGGAGTGATACACTTAGGATGTAATAGCTACATTCAGAGGTATAAGCTTTATCAAAAGAAATGTGTGTACATGAATAAAAGGGGGAACACGTGGTTGATCAACCAATCAAGGGGGACATATAGTTGGTTTGCCAAGGAAGGGGATTTGATATCGGTCCCATTAAAAAGGGTTATTTGATCAGCTTCGTTAAGGAAGAGGGATATGCGATCAATTCATCAATGAAAGAGGTATGCGATTAATTCAGGGGACACATTATTAGTTTATCAAAGAAGAGAACACGATCAATCTATCAAAAAAAGGGTGCACAAACAGTTTATTAAAAAAGGGCATGTAATCGATCTAAAGGATACACAACTAGTCCACCAAAGAGAAGGTGATGAGAGGTTAGTCTTATTACGAAGGGCATATGTCCAATCCCATGAAGAAGGGGGAAACATAATTAATCTTTTAAGAAGAAAGGGTGCATAATTAATCAAAGTGACACATATTCAATCTATTAAGAAGTGATCAGTTCGATTAAGGAATGATGCATATTTAAGAATCTTAATAGTCCAAGTATCCTACCAATTCAGGAATCTCATCAGTATAAGTATCCCATCAGTTTCCCTTGTCTCAAAATAAGGCTCACTTAGATTAAGATTGAATGGTTTTATTGTACAAGTGATTTAGGAGGACTAGTTATGTAGATGCGAGTCATTAAGCTTACATTGTTTAACCACCTTGGTTGATATGTTAAGGTGCTTTCTAAAATGATCAAGGATTTATCTAGGATAACTTCAAAACTTTATTGTGATAACCTTTCCCTATATGTGCCCTTATACTTGAGTATGATGTATCACTTAACTATAAAGGGCATTGCTTTTGCACCTAGAAAATGTAAGTGTCTTTAAATTTTGAACAAAATGGTTGATTTGAACAACTCATGAAAAACAACACATGAACATCAACTTGTAGAAATTAGTCAATGAAAAACAATTCTTGTAACTAAGGTAGAGAATGTTTGTGTACTCAAGTAAAAGTGTCTCTTATTTGAACAATATATTGGGAGCCACTTTGTACCCAAGGTATATAGTGTCCTTGTATTTAGGCTAGGTTGATTCATATTCTAACAAAATATAAAAAGCCACTTTGTGTCTAGGGTAAAGAGTGTCTTTATGCTTGGATAAAGTTAATTTTTATACTTGAGATGGAGAATGTCTTGAGTTAGATTAAGCCATCCTATACTTGAATAAAGATTGTATTATACCCAAGATAAGTATTGCCCTAACTTAGATGAAGGTGTCTTTTTTATCTTACTCGAGCTATGTTGTCATTTCATGATCGTTTTACAGATCTTACTATGCTTAGATTAGATATTGTCCTAAGTTTAGATGTTGAATGAAGAACGTATTATACCTAGGTAGAGAAGCTCTTGCCTAGTGTCAAGAAATAAAATCCCATGATGAATGTTTTATGAAGATCATTGTATAAATACTATTTCATAAAGATTACACATGATGATTTATCATAGGGATTGGGTTATACCCAAGTTTTGATGTTCTTTCATATAAAAAAGAGAGTCATATGCACAAAACACTATTATAAGTATTTCATGGAGATCATTTTTCCCCTAGGAAAAGTGGTTCCTCGTACCTAGAGTGGAGAGTATCTTTATCCTTGAGTAAAAATATATCTTGTACCCATGATGAAAAAAGTTTTTATAAAAATCACAGAGAGCCACTCCAAGAGTATTTTATAGGGATCACCGTATAAATAATATTTTATGGGGAAACATATATGGGGAAAATCTATAGACAACCTTATAGATAATTTTATTCAATTTTAATAAGGTAGAGAGTATCTTTATGCTTGGATAAAATTATATCTTGTACCTTGGGCGGAGAATGTCTTTATGAAACTCATTGAGAGCCATTTGGAGAGTATTTCATGAAGTTCATCATATAAATAGTATTTTATAAGGAACCACAAGAGGGAAAAATTATAGAAAGCATTATATGGAGACTATTTCATGAAGTATATTTTATATAAAGTTTTTTGTGGAGACAACCTTATAAAAAGAATTTATTGGTGATCATTATGTAAAAAAACTTAAATGGAAGGAACATACATATAATAACTCATGGATAATAATACACGGGTATAGTCTTATAGAGATAATGTTATTATTTCTTAAATCTGAATGTGCTTTTTAATGATTTGTTTCACTTTTAAGAGATTCATGTTAGGGAGTATGTATAACTTTCTTTGTAAAGTTGGGTTATAAACCCTATTTAGTAAGGCCTTAGTGGTGACTGGTTTTAGAAAGTTATCTTCCTCTAATAACTCTTCTTTTAATCTCTTTAAGCAAGTTCTAATGCCTTCAATCTCCTTCTAAGTGATGGAGAACAAATTTGTAGAGCTTTTCTTGGCTTAGATACCCGTGTTAAAGCGAGTTATGAGCTTTTCACAAAGATCCTTATTGCCAATAATGGATTTGGGATCTAAATGGTGATACTACATTTAGGCTAACTTATGAAACATGGTTGGGAAAATCTTGTACATGATATTTATATGCTGTATGATCAATTCTAGAGTGTTATAGATGTTTTGCACATTATCACTTGGATTTGTGAGCCTATCATAGATGTCTAGGTTTGCTTTTGTGATGATGGATTCTACCTAGAGATGAGTATCCAACACTTAGATAATAGAGAGCCCTTCATCTGATAAGGGTTGTACAACTCCACACCAAGGGTATTTATAACCACATATCTATCTTTTTCAAGCTTTTTTTTTTCTTCTATCTAGGCTAGCAGAGAAAGTCCCAAATAAAGAGTGATGATGATGACTACTTTTATGTTTCTGATTATATGTTGGTTTGTTTTTTTTTTTACTTTTCTTAATTATGCTTGAAGTATCCAGATATATAACGCTCTTTATAATGTTGATAATAAATTTTTGTGAGGGTTGTGAGAGTAATAATGCCTTTTTTTTTTTCTCTATTGCATGTCCTTTTAGCTTGTTTCCTCCTCAAACTGAAGATGTCTACACATATTAAGGGGTATAAATGGTGGTATTGATGGAGGAGACACCTTTTATGAAAGAGACAAGTTTTTTCATAGTTCTTGTATGGTCAATAAAGCCTCTATAAGCATTTTTACTTGTTGGGTCAGCTAGTAAAGATCTAAAAAAGCTATTGGAGCACCTATGATGGAATGATATATAACTCTCACTTTTTGGGATTTATGGGTTACCATCCATGGAAAGAACTTAAAATCTTATAGAAAGAGATGGAGATAAATCAATTTTTGTTCAGGATTTTTACAGATAGTGTCATAGATGAGGTTCATGAAAAGCCCTAATATCATGATCATTCCAAGCTAGTGAAAATGTTTGGAGATTGAGACTATCAGAGTCAATTTTATGAGTAATTATAAAACAAGTCCTTTATTGGGCTTATAAGACCCTCTAATGCTTCATTTAGCACAAATATAGGAGGGTGAAGCTTTCAAGGTTGTGTCATGTGTATTTAGAAAAAAAGATATAATAGATGATTAAAAGTTAAGTAGGAGAATATGAGCTTTCAAATTGGATCCATTTACCTGATTACTCTTTAATATTTATATAGTCACGAGTCACATCAACTTTCATGGAGATAAGGTTTTTAATTCATTAGTAAGTGAGGAGGGTGGCATAATGAGGGCCAACCTTAGGTATGACATTCCAAAACACCATTGAATAAACTCTTGATGCAACCATATTATTCGATAGTTTCACCCACATTTAACTAGTATTTTGCCTATGTTTTATGTATAAAGTGCCTTGATATTATTGTTTTATGTTTTGAAGGCACTTTTGGATGAAAGATGCAAAAGGGAGTAAATTGGAGGTAATTGGTAGATTTGACCCTCAGTCAATGTTTTGTGCAGAGCGTGAGCTCAAAAAGTTGAAACGAAGTGATTCTAGTGGCATTAAAAAGCTAACATCCATACCTTTCTGGAAATCTAAGTCAAGAAAAATAAAAAGACAAAAAGCATGGAAATCACATCCTTTAAAGTCAAATCTCGCATTCTGCCAATGTTGACCTTTCGTCATTAAAAATTCAATATCTGGAGCTTCAGAAGTTCAATTGATGCAAACTCAATTGTTTTAGATTCCTGACTCAAATACCTATAAACACTCCAAATTTCAGCTAAAAAATATGTTGTATGAGGGAGATATGAGTTTTCAAAGATGACAACTGAATTCTGCCAGCAAACAGGTTTCGTGAAGAAATGAATCCAAATTACATCCCGAAGCATCCAAACCGACATCCAAGTTTTTATTTCAGCAATTTAGCTCCTCTAGTAAATCAATCCAGAAGGCCAAGGAAGGCAACCACCAACCTCAAGCCACCAACCACAAACCAGCTGCCAGCCGCTAGCCACCTTCACACTACCACCATCTATTGATGTTCACACTTGAACTTTGATTTTTTTTACTTACAATTTATGTATAAATAGGTAGCTAAGTTTATGCTATTAAGAGAGCCAAGAGAGAGGGAGAGAGTGCAGTAGAATAAAAGAAAGATGGGTGGCAGTTATAAGAGAAGAAACACAAACTTTCCCCTCTACAACCCAGAAATCATGTATTCTTTCATCTTTAGGAGTAGTTGTTCAATGATATGCAAGGCTAAACTTGTTTTCTTGGTTGCAAAGACGCAAACACCTTCATATTTCAAGAACTGTGAGATTTATTCTTCCATTTATTTTTAGTTTGTATTATGAATGAGTATTTTTGTTTTCCTATGCATATTTCCTATGATTGTTTATCTTAATTGCTAGAGTGGACTCTAAGTTATTATTGTGAACAATCTATTGCTAAGTTTGATATCAAAATCTAAGTTGTGGTATATAAACTTGTGAAGCAACTAAGCTTGATAATTGTAGTGGAACTACGTTATTAAATTTAGGGAGAACATATGATCAAAGCAACACAAGCAGACAACTTGGTTGTTAAGATTAATGAATTTATCTAGATCTTAAAGCTGCCATTGGATTAAATCATTAGTGCGTACACTGTGATTGTTTGTTGGTTAGGGCTAGTTATACGGCGGATCCGTTAATTAACCAACGTTAAGAAAATATAAAAATTCAGAATATAAACTGGAGTTTCATTTCAAGGATCGGTTCTGATTTCTGTAGGTGGATATGTTCTTGCGACCAAGGTTTGTTTTCTTGAGAAATTTCAGTTTTAATTGATTTTGTTTGCTAGTTTAATTTCTGCCATAGTTTAAATCTTTACAAATCAAACTCCCCCCCAATTACATAACGTATAGCATAAAAATCTGATTTAAACCTTCCTCGTGGGATCGACCCCTTGCTTGCTCTATACTATCTTGTGTGTTTTAAGTTAGGTTAATTAATTTGTGTGACCGTGACATCGCAACAGCTCTATTATGATAAGAGGATGTGTGAGAATTTAATGTAAGTATATTTTATCTTTGTAATTAGTGATAAGTAAATCAGGCTTGATTAGAGGGTAGTGCACCTAGAGTGTAACAATTGGATTTAAGGGTATAAGCTTTATCTAGGAGAAAGTATGATAACTCTGCTAAAAAGGGACACATAATTGATGCAAGAAAACATGATCATTCTATTACTAAAGGGAACCCGTGGTCCATCCATCAAAGGTTGGGTCTACCAAGAAGGGAGGAAACGAGGTCAATTTGTCAAGGAAGAGGGATGCAAGGTCAATCTGTCAATAAAAAGGAAGTGAAGTCGGTATGGAAATGAAAGAGGATATGAGGTCAGTCCTGTTGAGAGGGGATGCATGACAATACTCGTTAAAAAAGGGGAACATGCAATTGATTTGCCAATAAAAAAGATGGACAATTGGTTTTCCATTGAGAGAGACACATTATCTTTGTGATTAAGAAGGGACAAATGTTTAGGCATATCATTAGTTTGAGCATCCCATCAGTTCGGGCATCTCACCAGTCTAGTCATCCCATCATTATTCCTCTCCATTTAATAATTTCAAATCCATTATAATTTAAATACAATCTTAATTGTATTTTGCTAATTAAATTTTATTCAGAAAATGGTAACCTTTAATCAAATCAAATTAGTTTTTTTTAATAAGAAATAAACAAAGATTCCGCTCTATTTGAGAAGTAACTAGATCAATGCTCGCACTACATTGTGGATCAGATCAATTTGTTTTAACATAAAAAATATCCAGATGTTAATGTGTTTTTTTGAGAAAAAAAATTAAACTATATGAGAATTGACCTTACATGACTTGTTTGACTTGACAAATTTGAAAACAACCCAAACATCTATAAAAATACAATTTGAATTTAAAAAATTGGGACAACATCTTTTTTTAAAATATTGAAAAGATAACATATTAAATCGACCTGAATAAACTTGGGTCAATCTGTTAAATCTGCTATCCAGGTCATGAGACTATGATAACTCTAAAGAGAACAAATTAAAAAAAATATTAAACCAAATTCTCAATCAACCAATATCGAAGGATGAAATTTAAACCAAAATTCAATTAAGAAAAAAAGTCAAGCCAACTCTAGTTGACTTGCTAAACATGAGTCATAAGATCAGGATAACCCCATAGAAAACAAATCAAATAAAATTATGAAACTCAATTCCCAATCAACCCAAAATTAAAGGGTGAAAATAAAACAAAAATAAAACAAAAAAACCCGAGGGTCATGAGACCTGAATAACCTTATAGAATGCAAACCAAAATAAACCATGAAGCCTAATTCTCAATCAACCCTATATTAAAGGATTAAATTAAAAAAAATTCAACTAAAATAAGGA
>Ga0325410_1002629_pt1 | contig 20115 bp, 13 predicted proteins | sample PopdelMetagenome_16_FD_206182 | JGI IMG/M metagenome (GOLD analysis project Ga0325410, IMG submission 206182) | Populus deltoides microbial communities from Bellville, Georgia, United States - Xylem-PdIQD-R3 | ecosystem: Host-associated > Plants > Phyllosphere > Stem > Wood/Secondary xylem... | reverse complement strand
CTTAAAGCCCAACATGTGATCGGGATTGTGAATATCTAAAAATAAATAAAAAAAACAATTCTCGCTTAAAAATTATATATGATAGAATTAAAAATTTGTAAGAATTTTATTTCTCATAGGTAATGAAGGTGCTTTTTTTTTTTTTTAATTTTATCATTAAAAATTTATTTTATTTTTTATATATTATTTTGGTTTGCTTTATATAAGATTATCATAATTTTAAACAAATATCCTAATATTTAATTTGTACTCAATTTTATGAATAATTATTTTTATTATCATATAATTAAGTAAAAAATAATTTTTAAAAACAAAGTTCTCAAGTCCAATAGAATCTATCACATGAATAAAGAATTTAGTAGGGTAAGTCGTGAAGCCTATGATGATTTAATATATCGATGTTGCAATATTAAAAAAAATTTATCTTAATATTTTTTTTAAAATCAAATCACGTTTTTTACCTAGTGTCTAGGTTATTTTTGGACACGTCATATCGGTTATGTCGTGTTAAGTTAACTTTTACACGATTTAATTTTAAACTCAAGTTAAATAAAATATTTACTGAAGCATTTTTTTCTTTTCTTTTATTCTGTCATTCTATGTCTAGATTGAGGTATAATTTGTTAAGTTCCGAGAATATTAAAAACTAGAAGTCCAAAGTGTAAAACATAAAAAAATCTCATTATCAATCTAAATTTTAATTCAAAAATTTGGTGGAAGTATTTTTTTTTTATTTTTTAAATATTTTTAAATCAGAGATGATATTAAAAAAATAATTTTTAAAAATAAAAAATATTATTTTAATACATTTATAAATAAAAAATATTTTAAAAACTAATTAATACATCCCTACCAAACACATTTATATATTCCACATCGGATGCGTGGTGGGCCCATATTATCCTCCTATTGTCTCAAGAACTAAAACTAAGATCGACCTTACCCTATAACTCTCTTCCTTCAATCGTTATCCATATTTCCGCTCTCTCTCCTCTGCAACACAACTAAACTATCCCATTAACCATATCACTAGACTTCCACCACCACCGATCTCCTCCACAACTCCTCCTCCACTCCTCACACGTCTCTTCTTATTTTTATCATATTCATTACCAAAAAAAGAAAAAAAATATTATTAAATACGATATTGTATTGTAATATATTTTCACCATCTTCGGACGAGAACTACCTTTCTTTTGTTGATTTTGGGCTAACGCTAGTTCTGTACCGTACGTGGGCTAAAGGGTAGAGGGTTATTTTAATGGGGAATGCAAACGGTAGGGAGGAAGGAGAAAGAGACGATGAAGAAGGGTTAGAAAACGGTGAGTTGCCGTCGCCGTCGCCGTCGCCTGTGATCGGAAGAGGGGCGTCGACTACAAGCCAGTCGGTTTCAATAGTGGATAGTAATGATGTTCATACTCAAAATAATAATAGTCCTCCAGATCATGCCCCTGCTCGATCCACGTCTCCTTTCTTGTTCCCTCCTCAGGTATAATGGTAATTGTGATGATTTGATTGTAAAATTTTGGATTCTTAATTCATAGGTTGTGTCTTTTATTGGATGAAAGATAGGTTCAATTAAGATCTGTGAAAAGGAAGGAAGAGGAAGATTAGTGGTGACTAATTGCCTTCATGGTTGGATTTTAAGCATTTTGAGAAATGGGTTTTCTTTTATTTTCTCAGTTTGTTTTGATTTGTTTTTAATAATTAAGATCTCCATTTAGGTGGTTTAGTTGCTTTATGAAGTGGGTTTTATTTAAATCTGATGCATGTCTTTTAAACTGCATGGTTTTTGTGAATGTATTTGTCAATATTGTGATCAAATAACTAAAAAAGAAAGTTATTACGATGCCAAGGGGGCTGAATTGAAGATTCAATCATGACTGTAGTTTTTAAGGATGTTATATGATTTGAGAGTTTGGTTTCTTTCTGTTCCGTAGGTGTCCTTGTTAACTTTTTGAGAATCAATAATGACAATGGGGCTCTTAACATATATGTGGTTGATCCACTAGTCTATCGTACTTGCCTCGTTGTGTTTGCTTATTTAAGGCATTTGCAACCCGCGTGTGATGCTGACATATTGTGGGTTAGAGTTGGGATGGTTTGATTTCAGCAGCTCAATTGCTGTTTTATGTGTGAGAAAAGGTGTGATTTCTCTGGTGGATATTGTTGTGGATAGTTGCATTTTACGTTTATTGCTGATTTCTATTTTCGTACTTGTTGGGGGAATCTAAAGGTTAAACTTGCTCTATGGACTGAACTGTGGATTTATCTCTGCATGTGATAGAACTTTAGCTGATGTAACTGCTTCTGTATTGTGCATGTTTGCAGGCTCCTGTTGCCCCCTTGCGAAGGCCTGATGCCCCTCCTGTTTTTGATCAAGTTTGGCAGAATGATTCCCATGAAGTTGTTGATGAAGACCAATCCCCTGAGCAAGGAATCCCTACAGTTATCACATGGAGCCATGGTGGAAACGATGTGGCTGTTGAAGGATCATGGGACAACTTTTCTTCAAGGTAAGGTTTAGCCACCATCTTAAACATGAAAGATCCAAAAGGAGCACTTGTTGCTTCGGAGGAAACTTATATGATATCATTTATTGTTCTGTTGCAGGAAAAAGTTGCAAAGATCTGGGAAGGATCATTCTATTCTTTTGGTCCTTCCATCAGGTATATACCACTATAAGTTCATTGTGGATGAAGAGTGGAGATATATTCCAGATCTCCCTTCTGTAACTGATGAAATGGGCCGTGTTTGTAATCTTCTTGATGTTCATGTAAGTATCTTGACATGGCTCTTGGTCTTACAAATCCAGAGGCATTTGATTATTTGAAAGTCATTAGTGCCAATGGTTTTGGAAACTAAATAAGCCCAGAATCATGGGTTTTCAAGGGATATGTTCAGGATGCACTAGAAAAACTGGGTTTTGATGCAAACCAGCGATGTGAAACATGCTTTTTATTTGTCATATGGGAGCTAGCAACACGAATTCTGCTTCCTCTATATGCATATATAACCAAGATTTTGCTAGATAAATATTTTCCCTACTAATATTCATGTATGAGGAAGAAATACAAGACTTCTTGGTCCAAAGAACCATTTTTTAGTGTCTGGAAAAATTGCAAAAAGAACACTTGTATTTGTTAATGATTAGATTTGTAAGTTCCTCTTGCTATTTCTTGCAGGATTTTGTGCCAGAAAATATTGATAGTGCAGTTGAGTTTGAGGCCCCACCATCTCCAGACTCCACTTACAGTCAAGCATTTCCAGCTGAGGATGATTTTGCGAAGGATCCTTCAGCAGTTCCACCGCAGCTAAGTCTAACAGTCCTTGATGAAGCTTCTTCTTCCAAGCCTCAACATGTTGTGCTGAACCACCTTTACATTGAGAAGGGATGGGCATCTCAGTCTCTAGTTGCTCTTGGACTAACCCATAGATTCCAATCCAAGTATGTAACTGTTTGTCTTTATAAGCCACTCAGAAGGTAGCACCCTCCCACTTTCCATTCATGACTCTGAAGGAAAGATGATCGCTTTTGTAATATGGTTTGTTCTGAGATTTCTCTGTTTATAGATTTTCTCTACTTCTACATGTTTTGTTTGTTGTAGTTAACTTTCATTCTTTTGAAGCGCGCCTGCTTCAATATTATTATCAGGAAGGTCCACATAGTTTGAAAATGAGTAAAACATATATTGGTCATCAGATTCTTTTGTTTGAACCAGTGGATGTAGTCCTTTAGGGGAGAATAGTTCTCAAGGTTCAAACTTGAAATTCAACCTAAGCTACTTTTAGGCGAAGCTAAAAAACTAACTCTTGATTTAAGGCTACTGACTCTTCTAGCTGACAATATTGGCTTGGTAAAGATATGAACTACCTCGTTTTTGGGCATAGACATTATTGGTCTGTTGTGCAAGTTCTGCTACTTGATGATGATTGCAAATGATGTGCTGTGCCTATTCAGCAACGCTAAGAGTACCTTACAACAGCTCAATGGGTTCACTTCTAGCCAAAATAACAGGTCTTTCAAATCTAACTCATTTATAGTTGAGGAAATGGGGGAAGTGCTCATTTCTCCAGATTGAAATATGTCCTAGCGTCCAGTAATAAATTGCCCTGCCACCTCCGCAAAAGTTCTTGACACTGAGCTTGGATTGTTTCACTGCCAGTTCAACTTACTTCGATGCTTCTAAGACAAAAATTCATATCGTCTCAAATTGTTATGGTTTCGCTTTTCACAAAATGGTATCTCGGTCCTGAGAAACTGCATTAAGGAAACCCAGCATACCTGCTTATTGCAGTGAAATGCCATAATCACGAAAATAACTGCAGATTCAGGATATCAAACAATAGCAGGAATGCGTTCGGACAATCAATTCGGCTAAGATCTGCATAGTTCTGCAAATTATCGATCGTGTTTGTCCTGTAAATTAATACTACTCAGCAGGCCAGTTGAATTTGAAAAGAACAAATCATTCTTGTGCTTCTGTGTTTTGTTCTTGAATGCATTTGCGTTTGGATTTTTTTTGGTGCTTTGTTTGTACGCTTGTAACAACCTACTGATAATAATCTCCTTTTATTTTCAATATGAACACATCCTGAGCGTCAGAATCTCATGTTTGATCCTGACATCCTCTATTATCCAAGGTTATTCTGTCCTTGAACAAATTAAAGCTGTGCTGCTCCTGATTTTCGAAGGAGATGAATAGTTATTTCATCATGGACAGAAGTTGATCAGATAGTTAGATCCACTAGGACAAGTAAGTAGGCTACTTTTATCATCATAAGCATAACTATAAACCTCAGGGCACTGTTGCTTGAAAATGCTCGAGTAGTTGGAAGCAAGGCACTTGTCTGGTGTACTGAACTCACCAGTGCAGCAGAACTGTGGCTGGTTGAATGCCAAACATGCACTCTTGCAGGCAATCACAGTCCCATCAGACCCTTTAACAGCTAATTTAGAATCACAAACAGCGTTCACATTAGCTGCACAGCTCGTGGAACGGCACTCACTGGAACCTCCTTGTGGAATTACTGAAAGTGGGATGTTAAAACCATCCACCAGGCTGATATCATAGTAGTCGTGCCCGTCATTAGCTCTTAGAGCGAACTCTGCCAAGGATGCCGGTGGTATACCACCAGCACCATGGCATTCTATTCTACCAGAGGCACAATCACCGGTTGCACAAGTAAACTTGCCTGAGGAATCTGTATTGCATCGTGTTCGACCCCAGAACCGACCAGACCATGGCACGGGGGTACTCAGGGAAGATGAAGCACCTGTTGTCAGAGCAAAGCCTGTCAAAGACAGCTGTGGACTGTCAGCATTATTTAGGCTTGCTGGCCAAACAGTGAATGGGCAGTTGTTCTTAAAGGAAAAGGTGACCGACAGAGCTCCTGCATGTTTGAAACCTGCACAAGATTTTTTTCATTCATGTTAGAATAGGTTTATATAATGAGTGTGTTGACATCTTACATGCAACCAAAACTCGGAGACGAGGTACTTACAGACGAGGAGTAAGGTGAAGGTAAGTGCCAAGGGAATTTGATTGGCCATTGCTGGAAACTCAGGCTGAAGATATAAGCAATTGAAGGGCAAGCAAGCAGGGATACGCTTATATAATTGATTACAGGGAGCTGTGGAGGATATTTGGATTCTTTAGCATTAGACCTGTGGAGTCATGAGAAAGAGTGAGCTGTTTATTCACAAGATTTAGGCTTCTTGTCTCAACATGAATAAGTCATGCACGTCAATCTCAGATCTTCATTTCATAAGAAAAATAAAAATGTTAAAATCACAAGGTTTTGATGACAAATTGGTTATCTGTACTTGTATTGTTAGGATAGGAAAAGCTGAGAATGTGGAAATGTCCTTGTGATGGGTTATTATCTGTATGGAACATTTCCTACTTTTTTTTTTTTTTATTTTTTTTATCTTTTTTTTTGTTCAAACTTGCAAAATGCTTGATGTAAGAAAACTTGTTGAACTGATAAGCCGAACCGAACCGAGTTTAATAGCCATGGTGAAATAACCAAATCTTAAGTCATAAAAAAATTAGTTAGAATAGTAAAAAAGCTACAAAAACATTCCATTTCTGTAAATATTAAAAAAAAATGGAATTGTGAATAAAATGATAAACCCTTTGCTCAATTTACAAGAATATTTTTGGATTTTTTTTTGGAAAATGCTGTAAGATACTTGGGAAAAAGAAGAAGAAGATGTTTCACATATATAGCAGGCAAAATCATGCTGTTGTTGTGAAAGGTTTTGACTAACTGTAAATCTTTAAAGGTAGAAAAATATCTCTTTACCTACAAATTATATTAGCAATTTGACTTTCACCAACGAATTAACATGCTGCAAACATTCAAGACTAGTTCTAACTTGCTCCTGGGGGGTAAAAAGAGAGAAAGATTTGCAGTTTTGACTGCTTGTTGTGTTTTTGGTATAATAGTATTTGAAATTATGATAATAATTGTTTTTTAAAATATTTTTTAATTTTTAATTTATTTTTAACGCTAACGTATAATCTAAAATCATAAATCACGTTGTGAACACAAGTATGAACACAAGTATGAACACAAGTACGAGATTAGACGTCATGTTCTAAAAGGCCCTAGCTTTTATGACTAAAGTGTTGAGCATGCTTGGACTTAGGCACAACTTGTCTGCATCTTGTTGATTGCACCACTAATTGCTTTCAGATTATTAATTTTGTTATGCATGAATACATGTTTCCAGCTAGAGATGCTGCAGTCTCATATCAATTATCAATTTGATTTATTCTATCCTCAAATTATTATTATTATTTTTTTGGACATTAGTCTGAATGCTATAGCCGACTTCATTTTGAAGCAATTCAAGATTTTTTATGGACAGATATAAAGCAGAAAAAGGCAAACACTGAACATCTCGTCATTACAAGAGAGAGAGAGAGAGAGAGAGAGAATCAATTAGCCATTAATAGACAAACAGCAAGCCTTGTAATTGTAAGCAGAAGGAAAATCAAGAGAACACAATATAGAAATATGGGAAATACCGAGGTCCGGATGTTTTCTATTGAATTTAGTTCTGGTAGACTATACAGTCTAGTTCGATAAACCTAGAGCATGGGTGGATTCAAGTCGAACATTCCAGTCATACATCACTCCAAAAGAAGATTACAAACACAAATGCTTTATTTAATATGGAAACCAGCAAATGGCTTCCATGAGAGAGCGATTTCAAGTCGAACTAAGGCCATCTATCACACTGATCACCTAATAAGGAAGAGATTAACAAGGGATATATATATAATGAACATCAATCTCTTGATCTCACAAGCTGTGCCAAGTATAAAAAATCAGGTCCGAGTTGCCAGCTCCCATATCTTTATTGTCCCATCATCACTTGTGGAAGCAAGCAGCCCGGTTTCCTAGCAAAAATGACAATCATATACAGAACACATTAAGAATACAGTCGTAACTTCAACACTAACCATTAAACCCACATGAATACATAACCAGCCCAACACCATGCCACCCCGCCCTTGCCCCCACCCCACATGCACACAAGAGAAGAACAAAAATCAAGACGTGGTTTCAAATTTTAGGAGTGCTGGAAGCTTGCGCTGATCCAGTGGGTTGTTTGTTGGAACCACCTGCAGGGTCACCAGCAGCCCGTGATCAAGTGACAGGATGGTTTTTCTTTTTCATTATTTTTTCTGTGCAGGGGACAGTAGTGTAGTATGCTTCAAGTAATATATAACGTCAGGGTGAGCAGGGAAATATCTATTCAGTTTACCAAGACACTTGAATGGAAAGCATTACTAGATTGCCACAGAATTCAAGAATCTACAAACAACCCTGCTTCTCATTCCTCTCATCATATCAATTATACAAAGATAGCTATATGCATAAATTTAATAACACATATCCAGAACAAATCTTACCCCAGGGCCCCATTGCACTGAGTTTATGTCCATTTCATGAGCCTTTTCCCTTTTCAACAACAGTTTATATGAAGGACCATCAACCTGTAACAAACACGCAATTGTCTCATTTGATTTTTCATTACATGAAGGATCGTTGCACTTTCTATGTTAAATTGAATCGGTAGATATAATAAATGAAGATATAAATCTTGAATACCAAACCATCTTTGCTCTCCACGAAAAACCGCAGTGCATCATCAGCTGCTCCACTTGCTATAATACCTTCCCTATTCAAGTGTGAAGAGGTGTAAAAACTGAGAATTTGGGGGGGGGGGGGGGGGAACTGTGCAAAAAGACAAAGGATAGCCCAGAAAAAGTCTAGAAGAGCACCCAATGACAACAAAACACAAGAAAGGAAGGTAACGGTGGTTTGAAATTGAAGAGCACAACAGCAGCCAAAAACCAAGTAAAACCATGAGTTGGACATGATAATTAGTAAACTTAGTTTGCAGGGCTGCTACCTTGACCAATGAACTGAAAAGATTGTTCTATCATGATAACCCGAGAGAGTGCAAAGGTGATTCCTGAAAAACAAACCAAGTTATCAATAAGTGTTGCTTTGTGTTTGGGCATGTATGCTGCACAATCCAAAAAGAAAGGCCTATAGTTTCACCATAACAAACAGAGCATGAAAATGAATTATCGATCCCTCAGGGAATTTAATCCCAAATCTATTACTCCATTCTTTTTTGTAACTACCATAACTAAATAAACTTTAATAAAACCAGTAAATAGGATATGTTGATGAACATGGAAAGACATTCTGGACATCCTAAAATAAGGTGCAACTCTAATTTGGGATGGAGATCATATGGTACAATTCTCTCACATTGCATAAATCTCACATCATTTCACATGGTAAATGGATCCTAAGAGCACCATAACCAATAATCTATCATCAGGTGCCAAAATACTAATAACTGTTATCATGCAGCCTACTACTTAGCACCACCATAATTTCCATCACGAATTTCAAATATTTCTGTCATGAGTTTCATCGACACTTGATTCAAAGCCTTTTCTTTACTTGAATTCTAACATTAACAAGAACAAATTCTATAACTGATTAAAATTCATCCAAGGAACATTTCAATATGCTGTAATAAAATGAAAAGTAGAAGATCCATTATGCATAGAGAGCATGTTTCTCACCAAGAAACAAGGTCATTGCCTGATTGCATCCCTCCAACATCTGTTTCCCATATTTTTAGTGTAAGATCATCACTGCAAAATCAATCCAAAAACACCTGTTCAATTCCCTTCCATGAACAGCTCTGTTTTTTTCACCTAAATTACTTTTTTTTTTTAAAATCACCCCAATCAATGATCATCAAAATGAAAAAGAACAAAGAAAAAAAGATTTACATACCTACAGGTAACCATTCTGTTTCCTTCAGCATTAAAAGCAAGTGCCCAGACAGTAGAAGAGTGACCACTGAGTAGAAATCAACCCTTTTCCAATTAGATAAACTCGTCATATCATAAAACAAGAGTTGCTAATAAACCAACAAATAACATGAACTGAGGAACACAAATTTCAATCTATGTAAAACCTATTTATATCAGCTACAAAAGAAGATAGAGGTAGTACTTGTTAGATTCACCTAAGGATTGAACACAATGCCAATCACCAGTACCATCCTCAGCCCAAACCTGCAATTCTACCAAAAATTCAACATTGTTCTACATTTTCTTAAACTGATTTCGAAAGCAGCAACGAAACATTTACACAATCTTAGTCGTTGAAGAGAAAATAAAAGATGGGATAAGCAAATTTACCCACAAAGAGTACCTTAACAGTGTTATCATAGCTACAAGAAAACAAAAAATCCATAGTTGGATGCCATTTAACCATTTTAACATCTTGTGTATGTCCTTGCAAAACTGAAACACACTCAAATTCATTCCCAGGCATCACTTCCCATATCCAAACAGTCTTATCCCTACTACACGTCGCCAGGAGCGAACCTGATGCATTCCAACTCACACACTTCACTTCATTTTCATGACCCTATTGTTCAAAACCCATAAAAAAAAAATTAGCATCTTTTTACACCATTCTGGGGGAATATATACCAAAAGTTGAGATTTTAAAATAAAATACCTCTAAAGTAGAAACGCATTCGAAATCACCGCCAATGTTCTCCCAAATGGCGGTGGTAGCATCAAAGCTGGCAGTGGCCAATAATTTCCCACAAGGAGACCAGGCACAAGACCGAACAGTTCGAGTGTGGGTTTCTTCCAGAACAGCCTTGCAATGCCAAAGGCGATTGGAAGGAGTCTGCTCCCAGATTCGAACAGTCTTATCGCCACTACAAGAAGCCAATACAGGAGGATTATTAGAAGTTCCGGTGGCCGGATTCCAAGCCAAGCTCCAAACCCTATCGGAGTGTCCTGCCAGGGTTTGAATCTCCTTCAACTCCATGTTGCCATCGCACAAATCCTCCATGGTCAAAATCAATTCGGCTTCCCGATGTTAAGCTTCTATACGTCTCTCTCTCTCTCTCTCTTAATTACCTTGTGTAATTTTAGTTTATTACAAGAATGACCAGCTTGACGGCTAACTCTTCCTTGTAATATTAATTAAATAAAATAATATTTATTTAAAATTGCAATAATCTTATATAAAACAAACTAAAATAAATTATAAAAAATAATTCAAAATCAATCAAATATTAAAAAAAAAATTCACCGGAAAGAAAAAAATTAAAAAATATAATTTAAAAATAAAAAACACTATTTGGTATTGTTATTAAACCTAATTTATCGAGTATCCTTGAAATTTTTCGTTTCGATTCTTTACCTAACTAGAGCTTAAAATTAACTTACATGGAAGTTGTTTATACGTGACATAGTAGATTTGGCCTATACAAAAACAACTAGGTAAAGATTTCAAGATTAGAATTAGGTAAAGATTTCAAGATTAGAATTGAGTGAAGACAATGATTCAGCGGTAAAAGCGTGATTTGATTTAAAAAAAATTAAAAATGATATTTTTCTAATATTAAAATAATGATATATTAAATTAATATAGGTTTCATGACTTAACTCACCAATTAAATGTTAAAATATTTATTTAAGATTACAATAATATTATAGAAAGTAAATAAAAATAAAATTACAACCAAATTATTTCAGAAACTATAAAATGTTGAAAATAAAATTAAAAAGATAAAAAAATGAAATTAAAAAAGAAAAAAAAGGGGTCCATCTAAACCCTAACTTTTTTCTAATCGCATTCGCATGTGAATCCCAAATCTAGTACTCCGTTTCTTTTGAATTTATCATAATTAAGATACTCCATTAATAAAATGGGTTGTCCTCCAACTTTTTCCATAAAAATAAAATATTATATTTAAAATAAATAAAATTAATCAATTTACACAAACTAGCTAGAATATTCACGTTAATAATAATAAAAAAATTATGAACCACCACATTTGATCATGGACAAAAGGTAATCAAATAGTTGCCTCCACTAGGACAAGTAAACGTGCTCGTTTCATCATCATAAGCATAACTATAAGCTTGAGGACACTGCTGCTTGAAAATCGATCGGCTGAATGAAGATTTTTTTCAGTCTTTTTTTAAGAGACTCGAGGTGAGCAAGAAACACTATATATATATATATATATATATATATATATATATATATATATATTGAAAAGATTGTGTGTGCAAATTAATATTAAATTCGCATCACTCGACACAGTCGCAGCCTGTGGAGAAAACAGATGAATCGAGAGGAGAAATTAACAGGAGATTATTGGTCAAAAGAATATATTTAAAGATACACAAGGAAATAAAATATTTTTTAAATGATTTGATTGTAACTTCCTTAATTGTTTGATGAATTATTAGTGATTCTTAGAATGATTTTTTTTTTGGGAATCAAGCAAAATATATAGGGCTAGTGGGAATGAGTTAGACCTTGTCAGGTCAACTACAAGATTTATTTTTTATTTTTTATTTAGAACAAAGTTATTTTATTTTAAAAATATTAAAATGATATTATTTTAAAATTAATTTAGATTAACACCAAAAAATCATGAACCTTAGCCAGTTTGATAACCATGAATGTTTTGGATGGTATTACACAATGTATATAATATTCATGTCCAGAGCTTTTACATGCCTCATATTGAATTTTTTTTTTTAAATTATAACTTTTTCAAAAAAAATTTTGAAAAAATAATATGACCTTAAAATTTTGCTGAGGAAATAGCACATCTTATGGAGATGTGCAGTTGAGAATAGCGTAATCTGTAAGTTATGTTATTTCCACTAACATAACTCAAATCTTTTTTTATTAAAATGTTTAGGTTGCGAACAACATAACCTATGTAATTTCTTGAGATTGCACTGTTTCCAACAACAAAACTTGCATATTTAACTTTTTTTGGTTGTATTGTTGGCAACAATTATTATACATAAAGCTAAATTATGTGGAGAAAGTCCTGTTCATCAAGATTCATTACACCGTGGATTGGAGCAGTGCTAGTAAAAGTCCTGTTCATCAAGATTCATGGCACTGTGGATTGAAGCAGTGTAATGACAGAACTGTTCTTACCACAGAGAGTTGCAAAAACTGCAGGAGGAGGGTGGGGTTGTCTTTTCATTGGGATGCATTTGGCATTGAAGTGATAGTTTGAGAGAAAACGGTCATGGTGGGGCTGCATGTCCCGGGTTGCAGACACCTAGCGATGGGGTTGTCATACCCTGTGTCGCACCCTCGCGGTGGAGCACGGCGTTGCGGCGATCCTCGATTGATTTTGGGGTCTTTGTTGTTTGTGTAAATAAGGGAGTCGCCACCTAGTATTATGGTCACTAGGAACCTTAACTGGTCTTTTAGAGATTCTAAGGCAAGGGACAGGTTACGTAAAGGGAAGGTATTATCACCCCTAGTATGCCTTACCTAAGGTAAGCTGCTTGGTGTTTGGTTTGCCTTATAATTGCTATGGTGTTGATGTTTTTCTAGGATACATTTTGCTATGATGAACAAACTTGGACTGAAAGTCTAAAAAGAAAGAACCCTTGGTTAATGTGGATGACACCTTTAGATATGTCTATAAAGTACAAAGGAGAACCAATACAGATCTCTTAAAATCTGTGTTTGATTCAGACTAAATTTATTAAGATAGAAATCCAAGGAGATTCTATGTGTGACTCGTTTTCCCTTAGTATTTCAAGAGTTTTGAGACTCGTAAATCGCAAGGAGGAGGGATAAAAATTTAGAAATCTAAGGAAACTTATAGCGCTTTAAAAGTCTCTTTTTGCCTTAGTGTTTCATACTTTCACGACTTGTAAACCATGAAATCAAAAATTGAAATGTCCTCAATTATAATCGAGGCTTCTTTCAAGGATGTGTGGTGATTTATTATTCCTAGAAAAATATTTTGGATATTAACCACTTGGGGTTTCTTTATCCAAACATTAACAGCGAATAATAACAAGTTATTCCCAATAATATTTTGGATATTCATCCTTTTGGGATTTCTTTATCCAAACATTAACGATGAATAATAACAAGTTATTCTCAATAATATTTTGGATATTCATCCCTTTAGGATTTCTTTATCCAAACATTAACGGTGAATAATAGATGAATTCCCCCCAAAATAAGATTTTTATATTTTTTGGAATATTAGCCAACACCCTTTGGAGTTTTACAAACATGTTGTAAAATCCAGAATGCAAAAAAATAATTTTTTGTGTGTTTAAGAAATCCATGCTAAAACACATTTTCTTTTAAACTTCAAATATTTGTTTTTTTTAAAGAGAAAATTCAAAATATGTTAGGGTATTGGCCGTATGCATGAAAATATTTTTTTGATATATATGTATATTTGTCACATTTGCGTTGAAAACCGGGTATTCTAAATGTGAAATTGATATATTTTTTTATAATATAAAAAAAATACAGACCTTAAAATAAATATGCTAGAAAATCATCAATCTCTCTCTCTCTCGCTCTCTCTTTTTTGGATAAAAAAGTAAAACCAGTAGATCCGACCGGGTCACTTGCCTAAGCAAGTGATCCGGCTGGACACAAAAAGCTCAGCTACTGTTCAAGTGAATTATAATTCACTTGAACAATAACACAAAAGACATGCACAGTAGGTGTGTAATTAAAATGCAAAGTGAAGAGAATGCATGGAAACTTACCTGGCGCTGAAACGGGCGAAGATGATGATGCTGCAGTTTCTTGCGCACAACCGGTCATCAGTGATTCCGAAGACAATGATGAACGCTGGAAACTGGTGTTGGTCTCTGTCTTTCTCTTCTTGTCGATGCTTTCTCTGGAGACGACGAAGACGACGATGAAGGTGTGATGTGCTGGCGGAATGGATGTTCTTCCCTCTTTGTTTTCTTGCTATTTCTCTGTTTTCCTGTGGGCTGCTGCATCAGCTAATACCTATGGAAGAAAATGTTGCACCGCTGGAGGAGAAGAAACTGGAGACGGAAACGAAAGGACGAAGGCGATGGCGAGGGCGTGCTGCTTGGCCCCCCTGTGTTTTCTTCTGTTTATGTTCTTTCCTTCTGCTCGTCCCTGTTGTGTTCTTCTTCGTTCATTTATTCTCTGGTTTTCTTTCCCGTGCTTCCCCTTTTTCTCCCTCTGTATTTTCTGTCTTCCTCCCTCTCTTTTGTTTTTTCTGTTCGTCCTTCCTCTCACTCGCGTCTGTCTTCTACTGAGAATAGATGGTTGCTGTTGCTATGGCTGGTGCATTCTCACGGTAAGAAAGGGGAGTGAGGGCTGGTGCTTATGGGGGCTCTCGGTGATAGGGAGACTACTTCGGGAGGAGATGGTGGTCATGGTTTGGGGAAGATGGTGTGAGTGTACATGGGTTGCTGGTTTGAGTAACAACCAGGGCTGCTGAGGGAGGCTGGAGATGACGGGTTCGGGGGAAAATGGTTGGCTATGGGTAAGAGGAGAAAGGGGCTATGGCTTTAATGGGGTTCTCTGGTTTTGCAAGGGAAGAATGGAGATGGGGGACTAACAGAGAGGGGAACTGCTGCGTTTTGGAGGAGAGATGGCGATGGTGGAACGACCGTTAGGGGAATTGGGGTTCTGGTTAAAGGGAGAGGGGACAATGTATGGCCAGAGAGAGATCCTTAGTTTCTTTAAAGGGAGGGGCTGCTTCGTTGTTTTTATTTTTAAAAGATGAGCAGGGGCTACGGCTTCTTTGCTAGAGAAATAGGGTTAGGGTTTTCTTTGCTAAAGATGAGCAGGGTTTTTTTTCCTGTGTTTCCTCTAATTTTTGTTTGTCTCTTTGCCCCCTTGTAAATTTTTCTCTCCCCCATGCATATGACTGAATATTCACTTATATAGAAAATCTCTACACGTGCTTTTAAGGAAATATTGCAATAATTATTGCAAAGATTGTCTTCTATAACCAACACCACCAAATCCTATATATATGATATTTTTTATTACAATGATTATTTTCCATAACCAGCACGGATCAAATCATATATCCATGGTATTTTATATTATAGTAATTATATATGATTCAGTAATTATCTTCTTGACATATTGCTTTCTTAACCCTGATGCTCTATGTTATCGCCACATGTAAATCCTTATTATTTTATTTATTTTTTTAAAACAATTTATCAAAACATGGGTCAAAAATTAGGTAGCAATACCCTGACACAGAGAGTTCTTGTAGGGGGCAAGGTTGTGCCCTAGACTGCAGACACTTGGCGTTGGGGCTGCCATACCCTAGGTGTTAGGGCCAGACCTGCACACCTGGCTGCAGACTCAGGCGAGCGGGTCTGCAGGTCCTAGGCTCAGGTGAGCGGGTCTGCAGGTCCCAGGCTGTAGACACCTGACGCTAGGCCTACCATGCCCTCCCACAAAGAGTTTCAAAGGCTGCAGGGGGTGGGTGGGGTTGTGCCCCAAGTTGAAGACACCTGGCGCTGGGGCTGCCATGCCTTGGGTGCTAGGGCCAGACCCGCACACTGGATCTGAAGAATCGTGCGCCTGGCTGGGTGCAGACTAGCACGCGAGTCTGCAGACCCCAAGCGCATAGGTCTGGCCCTACCACCAAGGGCATTGTAGCCCCAACACTAGGTGTCTTCAGCTTGGGGCACAAACCAGCACGCCTGGGGTCTACAGACCCGCTCCCCTGGGTCCGAACCCATTGGTAATGTATCCGCGTCCAGATCCAAGGGTAATGGGTTCGGTGTTAGGACCCAATTCTCTTGGGTCCCACGTCAGAACCCAAGGATAATGGGTCCTGCGGAGGACCCGATTCTCTTGGGTCTTGTGGAAGACCCAATTCTCATGGGTCCTACGTCAGGGCCCAATTCTCTTGGGTCCGGTGTTAGGACCCAAGGTTCTAAGGTTTTAGGTTTCTAAATATTATTATTTGTATTATAAATATTGTTATTTTTATTATAATTAAAACTATTAATATTAAAAATAGTATTATTTGTGTTACAATTATTATTATTTTTATTATAATTAATATTATTAATAAAATAATTAATAAATTTGAAGGGTAAAATTAAAAATTAAAAATTATTATTATTATTATTATTATTGTTATTTTTATTGTTATTGTTATTAATTACCATTAATAAAGTTTTTAAAAAATACTTCAGAACCCAATTCTCTTGGGTCCTGCGTGAGAACCCAAGGCTAATGGGTCCTGCGGAGGACCTAATTCCCACGGCTCCCGTGTCAAGACCCAATTCTCCTAGGTCCGGCATCAGGATCCAAGGCTAATAAGTCTTGCATCAGCACCCAATGATCTTGGGTCCAGCATCAAGATTGAATTCTCTTGGGTCTGGCGCCAGGACCCAAGGGTAATGGGTCCTGTGTCAGGACCCAATTCTCTTGGGTCCTACGTCGAGTCCCAATTCTCTTGGGTCCAGTGTCAGGACCCAAGGGTAATGGGTCTTGCATCAGGACCTAAGGTTAATGGGTCCTGTAGAGGACCCAATTCTCATGAGTCCTGTGTCAAGACCCAATTCTCTTGGGTCCGACGTCAGGACCCAATGTTCTAGGGTTTTAAGTTTCTAAATATTATTATTTTTATTATAAATATTGTTATTTTTTATTATAATTAAAAGTATTAATATAAAAAATATTATTATTTTTTATTATAATTAATAGTATTAATATAAAAAATATTATTATTTTATTATTATTAAAAATATTATTATTTGTATTAAAAATATTATTATTTTTATTATAATTAATATTATTAATAAAATAATTAATAAATTTGAAAATTTTTTTTATCAATATTGAAAAACAACCATAGATTTGATTTGAATGGTAAAATTAAAAATTATTATTGTTATTGTTATTATTAATAAATTTTAAAAATACTATTATTACTATTGAAGAAAAACCATAATTGTTTTTAAAAGATTAAAAAATATAAGAATTTGGACAGACAAGTGAAATATTATTATTTATATTATAAATATTATTGTTAGGTCTAGCGTTGCAGTCAGACTCAACACTTTTAAATCTTAAATTTTTTTAGTATTTTTTATGAAAATAAAAAATTGACTTGTGATGAAGCACACTACACCTAACCGGTGCAAGCTAGAGATTGTGTTGTTATCATCTGCATAATCTTATAGGATATGCTAGTTTTTAAAACTCATGTTTTGGAACGTTCTCTTTGAAAAAACTTTGTTAAGAAATATATGGTCTTTCAAAGAGAATATATCTTATTTAATGTTATTGTATTTAGTTTTCTTTTACACTTCAACTGCTTGAAATAGAATAGTGTAATTATAACAACTCCTTTGTATAAAGTAAATGTCTCTTGTTGCAATACAACTCAATAAAGAAAAGATTTCTATTGTATTTTCTTTACATGGTATCACGGAACAATACCATAGCTTTTATATTCCTTTCCTTTTTGCTACTACCGTTGCTCATCATCATCATCATCATCATCATCATCATCACGGAGAAACAAACTTGAAGGATAAAGTTCGTACAAAGTTTTTCTGTATCACTAGAATGTTTTGTTTGTCATATAAACTTCGTGTGTTTTTTGCAGTTCAGATTTGGAAACTTCATACCATATTTATATACACTATAACTTTTCTAGAAGTGTTTGGATGAAAGTTTTAAATTGATGAGATATCCAATGTTGTTTACTGAACACACTAGACTTGCTGCTTTTGCAATGATCCGGAAAATTAGTGCCAGACAAATTTCAAAGATTAGCTTGGAGACTAATCTCTAGTAGTATTTACTACTTGGAGTATTTGGTTATTGAGGAACAAAATTGTTTTTGAGGAGGGAACTATAAGCTTGTTTGATTGTTTCTCCAGTATCCTTCATCGGGTTACTATTTAGTTGCATACTCTGGATTCAAACTTCATTTATACAATAAATAACATTTTAAGATCTTCTGATGATATTAAATTATGATGTAACATTTTAACATTTCAAATAAGTTTTCCCTGGTGCCTGTGTGACTTGAGGCCCTGTTGATTCTTCATGCCCTGCTTGAGTCGATATTGCTGGTGCATGTGAAGCAGTATCTTCCAAAGGGCTCTCTTCTTGCCCCTCGTAAAGTCTATATCTTTGTCCCCCCTCCCTGTAGAGGATAGATTTGTTCTCATCTCTTGACGGGTACGTACCATCCTGTAATAAATTAACAAACATCAAAAACCTCTTTTGAATTCTTCCCAGAATTCATACCAGGGCTTTGATACCAACTGTAACAGACCCGATTGTATGATTTGATCAACGCTAAAAGATGCCAACATATGCTCTTAATTTGAGGGTAATTGTTTTTTGTAAAGAATTCTATCAAAATTTCAGTAGAATTTCATTTGTATTTAGGACATTCCAAGTTATCGACTACTATCAATTTACTCAATCAACCCATCATCACAAGGTCACATAATTCTAGATCTTGTTTCAATCATCAATATTCAACACCCAATACAATCCACACAACACACACACACACACACACACACCCTACGAATAAGTTCAATATGAACATAGCCCACAAATCATATGATAAAATATATAAAAAAAGGGATACTAACATGTAAAGAGAGAATTTAAAACATAATAAGTATTCTTAAACATTTCAAAATGGTTAATTACAGGATAACTAATATATTATATGCTGAGCTAAGACTTTTATATAAACATCAAGGTTTACACAAAAGCATACTGCATAATCCCGTTAATTCCATTATGCTTAAGTTAAATTTTTATTTCCCTCAAATTCATTTAAGAAGCCTAACTTTCCAAATTTCAAAAATTCAATCAATTAAGGACTTTAAGCCATTAAAAATCAGATCAAAAGTCTTTAGAATGCCTTACCAAGCAAGTAATTAAACTCTAAACACTACCCAATTCAAGCTTCCAACTCCTCTTCTTATTTAATCTTGGTCGAACTTCCCTTCTCCTTTTCTATTCACCTTCACTAGATTTTTCTTCCTTCTAATTAATGCTCACTAAGCTTGGTTAATGTTCCCTCAAGATCTCCTCTTAAGATTTTATGTTTCCTTTACCACTTTTTTCTCTCTCACATGTAAATGGTAGTTTCTCTTTTTTCTTTTTTTCTCTCTTTTTTCTTCTTGCTCGTGCACACACACATGCACACTTATATTTATTAACTTTTTACCAAATTTACACTATATCCCAAATAGTAAATTTCTTGTTCTCGAGATAAAATTCTTGGATCCTGGTATTTGTCTATATAAACTTTTTACCCGGGTGAATTCGAATTTAATTTAGTTACATATTGATAATTTTATTTCCATGTAACTCACTCTTAGTAATATTTTATTCACTTTTCTGTATTTTTTTTTGTACTTGGTTTGTTCTAATACTTATTTGGTACTTCTGATAAATCTATTCTATAAGCATTTAGATTGCTTTTCTGCCTAATTTTCAACGACGGTTTACAAATATAATACACACACGTATAGTATTATTCATTTTATCATTTAATACATGTATACATATTTCAAATATATCTATTACTATTTTATTTTTTGTTGAATATTAAATAACAGTAGAACAATGGATACCAATATGGATATATACTCGAAATCCAATGAATAAAGTATGAATATCTGAATTTTTTACTCGAATAATAATGAGTAGGGTATAGATATAGAAAAACCAAACTCGTAGATATCCATT
>Ga0325410_1002626_pt1 | contig 20125 bp, 9 predicted proteins | sample PopdelMetagenome_16_FD_206182 | JGI IMG/M metagenome (GOLD analysis project Ga0325410, IMG submission 206182) | Populus deltoides microbial communities from Bellville, Georgia, United States - Xylem-PdIQD-R3 | ecosystem: Host-associated > Plants > Phyllosphere > Stem > Wood/Secondary xylem... | reverse complement strand
TAGTGATCAAACTCGGCTCAAATGAAAACCATTTGCTAATTTCCTCTTTTAGGAACAAAGTTTATGGTCTGCCAATGCATTAGCGCTTTGCAGTTTTACAGTATAGTGGGCAATATTGAATGAATTAAAGTTAGTACGTAACAGATAAAAGTACGTAATTTAGCACTGATCAAGAATCAAAAACCAGATTAAAAATATTACCTAATGGTGCGTGATCGAGTTTACACTAAGTACTACAGTACAAGAACAGCTAGCAAGAACCAAGAGGTTTCCTTGCTTTTTGGTCTCTCGTGTAACCATGGGCAAGAAGACATCGAATTTAGTAACAAATTAACTACATAAACAGTAAATACAGCTATATTCATACGAGATTGCGATAGCCGTTTCCTTATCATGGAATCATTGCTAAGCTTGGTATTGATAGTGCTTTCAAAAAGTAGTCTCTGTAAGGTGACTTGGTAACAATATTTCAACTCACACATGCATGCAAGTTGAATCTACCAACTTCTTTAATTTTCTAGCTCCCGGCCCTGAAGAAGATCTGGATCGAGGATCTTCCTCGTCCTGTTTTCTATGAAGGCCTCTCCTTTTTCGAATCAACGATCGATATTGTTGCAAAACTCTCAATATTTCTCTTGAATAATAATAATAATAATAATAATAATAATAATAAACAAGAAGGCGGTGTTGGTTCCTATATATCAATGCCCTAGAGGTAAAGAGCGCATGCAAATCACTCCGTGGCAACTCGAAATTGCTTGAGTATGAGATGGATTGCAATTGTTGCTGAAAATAAGTAAAATATGGCCTCCATTATAGAAAAAGATATGTGTGTATATATATATATATATACACACATATAATGAGAAGTCGAAACAAAATGCCTTTGTACTTCACCAGCTTTAATTAATTTAGAGCCACTACTAATCTCAACCCCACAAACCACAATGTTTCTCCTAAATTGACCTAAACTCTCATTGGCAAATCTATTTAAAATCAAGAAAAAAAGGGCCAAAATCTAGATTAAACTGTTCGATAATTGAATATTCAGTCACTTCCCACCAAATTAATTACCAAGTTCTTACTGAGATATTATATTAAGGAATTGATTTGTAACTGTGGACGGATATATGGCTATCCAATTAGCGAGAATATACGAACGCAGCATAGCAACATCAACAGTTCGCATATCATAAGAAAAGAAGAACAGGGTTACGTTATTGCTGTTATCTGATTCACAAGAGGACTGAATCTTCTTAATTTCTACAAATCTCTCCCCTAAATTGGATTTAAATTTAGACCACTTGATATGACAATAAATTAATTAATTAAATTAATTTATAGTTATATTTTGATGAGTATTTCTAAACATTAAAAACACATGAAAAAAAAAAACTCGTTCAATGATTCATTAGAAGTATTGAGCCATGGTCTTAAAGTGGGAGCTAGTAGATCCCACTAATTCAACAGTTCATGTATTATCTTGCATTTTTCTAGTCATATTTTTTTAATATCTCACATTAATTTATTTTGATTGATAGAATCAGTACGAGTAATTAATTTACTAGCTACGTGTTGCTTAATCTACACATATAAATTGAGATTCTCTAATGTTCTTTTGTCATGATTCTTTGCATTCTTTAATTATATCTAAATTATTAAATAAATATAATTTGAATTATTTTAAAAATGATAAACAACTGACATGCATGATTATTAATACGGAGTTATTGAAAACGGTTTCCATTTTTTCATAGCGTTGAACCTTTTTTTTTTTTAATGTAGTGGGAGTTTAGAGGATTTTTTAAAAAAATTATTACAACTAATTAAAAATATTATCCAAATAACACAATTTAAAAAATACAAGTTTATAACTTGTTACTATTCAAAATAGCAATAATTTTTAAAAAATATTAAATGGATAAAAGAGGAGAGAGAAAAAAAATTCAGGCACATATCAAAATTTTAATTATAATATTATTGATATCATCAAAAATATTTTAATAAAATTAATTTAATAATACTAAAAAATATTATCATTAATAACCCAAATAAGTCATTCTTGCCTTAAAAAAACAAGCAGGTCACCGTTATACTTGCCCTTTGAATTTTTTTTTTAAACCCAAAATGTAAACTCTACCGGTGTAAACTAGTTATTACTCGCACCCCAAAAAACATTGCTTAATTAATTGTGCATCAAATAATGATTAGTGACCTCATTGGTCATAGCACATTAATATATAAAACTTTTTTTTATATATAATGAGACTAATCCAATTGTGCTATAATTATCCATATTTGTTGATCAAGATCATGATCCAGAGACTAGTAGCAGTGTCCAATGAATTGAAGAACCTAAAGTCTAATTCTCTTAACAAAATTTAAAAAACAGATTACAAGTGAGGAGGATTGTTTAAACAACTAATCTTAAATATAATAAAATAAGATTGAAAATGAAATACACATTAATTACAAGACTTGAACTTCGTGAATAAACTTCAAACTTAACTATTTAATTAATAATTCAATATAATCATGATAAAGTAATTATACATAAGCTAATTAAACATATGACAGTAAAATCATCGAAAGCGCTTTTTTATTTTTTTAATCTTCGAGCTAGGTAGCTATTCATGTTTTCTTATTTACTGTTTACAAGCTGGCTGAGCTAATGCTCTCGAAATGTCGCAAATAATTTGTTTGTGGCGAAAAAAAGTTGTGCCGACAAAATGAAAAGATGACAAAAAATCAGCAACAAGTCAAATCCCATCCCATAACCTTGAATCCTCAAAAAAAAAAATTAAAAAAAAGAAAAAGCTTTGTTGCCGAAGTTACATTTAAGTAAACCCCACCACTTTCTAGAGAATATTTTTCTTGTTGCACTAACCCTTCTTTCCATCCTATCCTTAGTCAGCAACATCGATATACGGTGTTTGGTTTTTTCTTTTCTTTCTTCTTCTCTTTTGAAAACTGATTGCTGGTTTTCTTGTTCTAATGGAAGCCAAATGTGATCTTTCATATTAAGGTTTGTTAGTGGAGTCCCTAGACTTCAAATAAAGACGTACGTATGCATACTGTATTGATCAATTAGGAACATTATATAAGCAAGCTATTCCATCCTCACTCAACTCATAAGCTTCTTCCATTTAACTCATAAGCTCTTTACATTGCGAGGAGAAAGATTGATAGATATAGAGAGAGAAGAACAATTAATATGGCAACAGCGTCGTCCTTTTATGACAGGGCAAAGCCATTTTTGGCTGTGATACTCTTGCAAGTTGGCTATGCAGGCATGTTCACAATTACTAAGCATGCACTGGATGAAGGGATGAGCCAACATGTATTGGTAGTCTACCGGCATGCCGTTGCCACCATTGTCATTACTCCATTTGCCTTAGTTTTTGACAGGCAAGGGTTTTTATGCATGCATTATTAGTACTGTTAGTCAAATATATATTAAAAGAACTAACTCTATATATCCACTGACATTTTATGACAGGAAAGTAAGGCCAAAGATGACCCTTTCCATCTTTTTTAAGATCATGTTACTGGGCTTGTTGGAGTGAGTGTCCTGACTATCATAAAATTAAGAATCTCGTTTTGATCACCTTGATTTTACAAGATTCTTCCAGCATTGATTTTTTTTTCACCTTCGTTTAACTGTGATAGTATTGTGCAGGCCAACGATTGACCAGAACTTGTACTATACTGGCATGAAATATACCACGGCAACTTTTACTTCTGCTATGTGCAATGTTCTTCCGGCTTTTGCATTTGTGATGGCTTGGGCCTTGAGGTAATGCACCAGCCACAACCTGCATATTAATTTGTAGCCTAGTAGGCATAACACTTGCACGAATTACGCTTGTGTATGTATGTGAGCCATACATCCCAGCGATTTTATATCTAGATATATATAAAGTAAATTAATTCTGCTATGATTTCGTAGGATTGAGCAGGTTAACATAAGGAAAATGCATAGCCAGGCAAAGATAATTGGGACCATAGTCACAGTGGGAGGGGCTATGCTTATGACCCTAGTTAAAGGAACTCAGTTGGATTTGCCGTGGACTAGAGGGTATGATCAACAAGCATCTACTAGTGCACTAACCAAGCAGGATCCTATTAAGGGTGCTCTTATGATTGCCACTGGTTGTGTCTGTTGGGCTAGCTTCATAATTCTCCAGGTAATTAACCTATAAGACTAAAACCGACAATTTTAGGAACGTACGTGATAATAATTTTGTCTTCAAGCAAGTCTTTCGGTCTTAATCTAAACGATCAACGTGAGGTCATTCGAATTGAGAAGATTTATGTGCGTGTTTTTTCCACAGTCAATAACATTAAAATCGTACCCAGTTGAGCTCTCCCTTACCGCTTGGATATGTTTCATGGGAACAATTGAAGGTTCCATGGTAGCAGTTGTAATGGAAAGAGGAAATCCCTCAGCTTGGTCTGTAGGCTTGAATTACAAACTATTAGCTGCTGTTTATAGTGTAAGTAATATTTAAATCTATCTACATCTTTTCTCTTTCCTTTTATATATGTCTTCAAATTAAAGAGGAAACTAACAGTTTTTAATTTATATTAATGTTTTTTGCAGTTGACTTGAGAAAGGATACTGATTTCATTTCCTTACTTTGGCTATTATAATTTTGAATACAGGGCGTAATCTGTTCCGGGCTTGGTTACTATGTGCAAGGATTGATCATGAAGCGTAAAGGACCTGTTTTCGTGACTGCCTTTAGTCCCTTAAGCATGGTTATCGTTACAATATTGGGCTCATTTTTCTTGAAAGAGATATTATACATAGGAAGGTAATTAAAGACTTATTGCTAATATATAGTGGGGTATTACAGGTCCCGCAATATATATTGTTGATTTAGTGTTAACTTATGGATAACCTAAAATACTCAGGAATTTCCACTGATCAGATATGGGAGCATACATTGTCAACCTTTTAGGGAGTGTTTGGCTAATGAAATCCTCTTACAGAAAAAGGGAACTAGTAAAAAATGTTATTCCAAGAATTATTTTTTTTGCCGTGGACTAATTAAGCCACTGTTTCTTTGTAGGGTTATTGGAGCAGTTGTCATTGTTACCGGCCTATATCTAGTGTTGTGGGGTAAAAGCAAGGATCAACCTCCATCCGACTCAAGCGATGACAAAGCAGAAGCAATTGTTACACAAACTGCTACCGAAATGCAGGAGAGGACGGAGACTGTGGATCAAGAATTTGTTGCTATTGATATTACCAAAGTAAGACGCACCGATGAATCGATCTGATTGAAGGAATGCAAGTCTGAAATGATACTATTTACTGCTTATAATTTCATCTTCGTTGTACTTATCTACCGAGTTCAATCAATGCAATGTCTTGTGTTTGGTTTTTGTGAGATCGATATCAGAACCAAATAGTTTTAGCCAGATTGATGTTTCGACTATGACTTAATAGGGTATCTAGGAATTAAGATAATTCAAGCACTTAGTGTATCATTTCTTCTTTTCGCCACTCTTTAGTGCTCACTTAGTGGAGGCAATATCGCAAATTGCCCCACGCTCCTCCTTAACTATAACGCTTACTGTGCTGAATTAAGAAATTCAAGCAGTGAAACAATTGGTCATCACATTCCTTATGTGCGTGTGAGGGAGTTTTTTTTTATAGTTTTGTTCTTTGTTTAGTGTAAGAAGGGCCCTCTTTTTTCTCTCCTTTTTTCTAGAGATTGTTTGCAAGTTAACTAGAAAATTAAATCCCGTTGCAGACTATAAAAAGCAGCTCTTCTAAAATAATAGAAGATGGAATTATTATTCTATAAAAAAAAATGGAATTAGGTTGAGTCAAATTAAGTATACAGATGGGTTTAATTTAGCCTAGGCTTGAAATAAACTAATGGAAGGACAATCCTTTATTATGGAATGAAAGAAACTGCATCTCACAGTTTTGACATTCCCAAAAACAAATTCGTCTTCTCCTTCTTTGTTTCTGGTCAAGAGATTCAAGACCCTGCTAAACCCTCGAGTGCCCACCAAGAATATACGCATCCAGCTTAGTCAAGATTTACTGATCGAGGTGCTCGCTGCTGACAAACGATGCCTACGTACAGTTCGAGGATTAAAAAACGAGCAAAGGATCAAGCTCCAAGGTTCGATATTAGTTCCGAGCCATAACTCAACGATGCAAGCATAATTCAAGTCCGATTGTTATATATATATATATATATATATAACAATCGGACTCTTCCAAAAGGGTTGCATGCCAGAATAAGAAATGATTAATATTGCTTTTAAGAAATAATATGTGTATATGTGTGCAAGTCGGCCATATATAGGTAGTGAAGTACTGTACATACAGGAGAACCCTAAGAGAATCACTATTATGTTGCAGACTTCAATTTGCTCGATCGTTGAAATGAGAAGGAACATGAAATGGAAGACAAATTAATTAATTAATTAAGTTATAAATAAAATATAAAAATATAGGGATTAAATAATAATTCCTGAAACTACAAGGACTCGTCAATTATTTTTGCTAAACTATCTTTTTTAATCTTTAGAAATCTATCACGTCCAATTTAGATAAATACAGTCCAACCTCTTCTTTTTTTCGCGAAGTCAATCTACCCCAATTTAGCTTAGCTAGTGTTATTTTTATTAAAATTCATCTGTGCCAAAAAAAAAAAAAATTAAAGTTGTATTAGGCTACTAGGTGTTTGGTTTTGCATTCAAAAAATATTTTTGATTTTTTTTGTTTTAAATTTATTTTTTAGATAATTTTAATGTGCTGATATTAAAAATAAATTTTTAAAAAAATTATTTTAATAAGTTTTAAAATAAAAAATATTTTAAAAAATAAATGGAAATTGAAAACTCTTTTATGAGCCCATAGTGTCCGTTTACGGAAGGGCATTGGGCTATGTAGTCCATGAGTCACAGAAATCCAAACCAATAGAAACAGCGTTAGTGGACCCACGGGCAATGGTTGAACCTTGAGCATCTAAAGAAAAGATTGAATTCGGCGGAGTCCAGTTTACCTAACAAGTGGGCTGTAATTAGTCCAGGCCTAAAGTTAATAAGCTTTGCATCCTACGGTCCAGCATTCTCCCCCGGCTTTCTCTGGTCAAGATTCAACTCAAGAGCCTCCCGCTAAACACTCGAAAACCCGCCAGGAGCGGAAAACAACCCTGTCAAGATCAAGTACATAATCGGAGTCATCCCTGACGCGTGGCTTGCTCTTTTTAGAGCTACAGCCTACAGCTATAAAAAATTGGTAGGGTTATTGTAGCCGTCGGTGTATTTAATTTGTTTCTTAGGGTAATAGCAAATACGAATACACAAGAATATTACATGCAAGTGAAAAAAAAAGGAGAGGAAAATCATAAAAATATTTTAAAAAAACTCTCCAAAATACAAATGCGATCTTAAATTTATTATTTTTCATGATAGATAAATTTTTCTATAGTTATATGATTTGTTTACGGTTTGAAGTTATTGGATCAATTATTAATTTTAAGGTTGACTGGATGAATTATTAATTATAATAAATTTTTTTAAAAAAAATTATATATAATATTAAAATTAAATTGAATCATTTATGTTTGTATTGATTTTTTTTGATATGTTAATATAAAAAAATTAAAAATATATACATATAAATTATTTTAATATAATTTCAAACAAAAAAATATTTTTAAAAATATTTTACAATATAATATCAAACACATACTTAGTCAATAGTTTATATTTTTTAAAGTGGCTTATTCTTCATACCTTTTTATGGTAACAAAAAGCATTATTCCTCGAAAAAATATATAATCACACGTCCAAAAACGTAAACTAAATAAAAGAAATGCGTGTTAATGATTACGCACAACCAGGCAGCTTTCTATTATAAGTGATGTGCTATTAGTTCTGATTGGACTAAAAGTCGGTCGAGGATGTAACAGTGTTTAGCTAATTTTGAAACTTGTTATTAAAAGATGATATATTCCCTCGGTAAGATCGATATTGATACTGACTCATATATCTTTCATGTATTAATTAATGGCAGAGGATGTCAGTTAATGGTGGATGAAAAATAATCTAATCATCTAGCAAGATGCTTCCACCTGATATCTATATCCATCAATATATATTGCATATATGCATTGATCACTAGAGAATTCTAGTCAGCATGATACATTTTGAGGAAATCGCTTCTGGCTTTGATGTGATTTTGTGTAGTGGGTTTTGCCCTAATAAGAAAAGTTGCCCCCTTCACGTAATTAACGTAATCTATAGATGAACACATGTTAATCTTACGTTCACATCCTTGCTAAAGAGTGGAAGACGAGAGGGTTCTATAAAGAGCTCGTGGCACATGAAGTTTCTCTTGCATTTGGGTGTAGTGTTGTTGTCTTAAACACCGTTGATCAGAGCGAAGTACTCTAGCTATGTCCATGGAGTCCTTTATCAGCCTTTACAATCAAGCAAGGGCATATTTGCTTGTGATTTTCGTGCAATTTGGCTACTCAGTAATGTCTATACTTGCCAAGCTCGCTTTGAATCTTGGGATGAAGCCACACGTACTAGTAGCCTACAGAATGGCTGTTGCCTCTATTCTCTTTACTCCATTTGCTCTTGTCTTAGAAAGGTCTCTTTGATGTCTTTCTCCATATGTATTTTCATGTTAATAGCTTGCAGAAACTAATAATCATCTTGGTTTCATAATGCTGAACAGAAATTCAAGGCCAAAGATGACTTTGTGGATGTTCGCCAAGATAACATTACTGAGCTTTTTTGAGTAACAAAAATAGAATTAACAAGCAATTGCTTTATTCATTGTCTCTAAACATAGTTTTTATAAAGTTTATGCAATTGCTAATGTTATTCCGTATTTGTTACCTTTACAAGGCCAGTGCTAGACCAGAACTTGTTCTACGCTGGGATGAAAATTACTACACCAACTTTCGTGCTTGCAATGTGCAATATTCTTCCGGCCATGACATTTGTTATGGCTTGCATCTTCAAGTAACCCTCAATACGCTTGCGTGTTAGCTAGTACTATGATGTAGTTATTGATTTTAGGTTACAAAGGCGAGGCTGATTTTGCAGGCTTGAGAAGGTGGATATGAGGAGGCTGCACTTCCAGGCAAAGGTGGTTGGGACACTGGTAACAATTGGAGGAGCGATGCTACTTCCATTAGCTCATGGACCATTACTAAATTTGCCATGGACCGAGAGGAATTTCTGTCGCGGTCAATCTGCACATAGCGTACACATCCAAGATCTCATTAAGGGTGCTGTTATGGTTATATTTGGGTGTTTAAGCTGGTCAAGTTTCATTATTCTGCAAGTAAGAATTCATCTGAACTATGATAGCTGTAATTATGCCATCATCTTACACAAATTTGAGGGCCTATGATTAATCAATTAAACTAGTGACATCTTTCGGTGCTTTTAATGTTACTTCCCTACAGGCAATGATTCTAAAATCATACCCAGCTAAGCTTTCCCTTGCTGCTTTAATGTGCATAATGGGCACCGTGGAAAGCACCATACTGGCCTTCGCAGTGGAACGAGCCAACACTGCAGTCTGGTCTGTATACTTCGATGTCAGACTTTTAGCCGCTGTTTATGGTGTAAGAAACTCCAAGTTAGAGCAAAATTATTTTCAAAATTTGCTGTGTAATACATGCCCGTTATATTATGTCACTCCAGGGATTAAACAATTCCTTACTTGATTGGCAGGGAATACTCTCAGGACTAGCTTACTACATTTTCGGATTGTTAGTAAGGGAAAGGGGTCCGGTGTTTATGAGTGCTTCAAATCCTCTAAGCCTGGTTATGGTTGCAATTTTGGGGTCCTTCATCTTCAAAGAGAAATTCTATCTAGGCAGGTACGCATCATGTCTCTTCTCTGTCAACCTCCGAATGAATCAAGTAAACGATGAGCTAACACAGCAGTCAATCATTGGTAGGGTTATTGGAGCCATCGTGATCGTTCTAGGCCTGTATCTTGTTCTATGGGGTAAGAGCAAGGATCAAACTACAACATCAAACAGTGGCGGTGGAACACCATATGGGCAAACAGCTACAACGGTAGGAAATTTACAGGCTTCTAATCGTGACTTGGTTGCCAGTAATGCTAATGCAGCATGACCAATGGATGAACCTGTTTTAAGAACCTAACTCAAGGTGTCTTCATTTTTCCATAGGACAGGCTCCACTGAACCTAATACCCTAGCATGATTATTAAGATTTTTTCTACAACAAATGTTAAAATCAGTACAAAACAGAGACGGGCCAATCCGTTTTTTCAATAAGCAAAACTAAGCAAAAGTGTGTGTGTGTTGTCTCAGTAAACAAGCATATGGAACAAACTTATAGATTGATCTAGAGCAGTCTGAACAATCATCTTGTGCTTTAACACTAGTGAAAATAAAACCACAAGCACTCGCATGATGAAAGCAAAAAACAGGGGGACACTGCTTCCATCATGAGTTCACCAATAGACCTTTGCTCTTTGCCTATGTAATGCTATTCCTCAACCACGGATTGTTATTCTATATCACTTCAATGAAAACGAATGCAACAAAACTGGACCTAAAATTGACAGATGTCCACTTTTTACTGGAAAAGCTAGAGGTCGAAACAGAAATATAGCTTAGTCTACATAAAGTTTAGATTGGTGCAAGAATGAGTAAGAATGTATCCCATGATATTTGACATGGCGGTTTTATCTAAGTTAAGAAAAAGATTTGGAACTTAGGACAAGTATATCCATGTGGTGATGCAAACCAGGGATTTGCACATCTCCATAAAGTTTTTTTCACACTATCCTATATTAGCAACCGCCTATGGTGCATGACAAAGTATAAATAGGCTTTTTGCACAACTTAATCAAGCCTATCCCTGTCATGTGAAAAGGAAATAAATTTGCCTCCTCAATTAACATGGTGGAAGCACCTCTAATCCCAGTCATGCATGCACAAACACAGTGGTCTACCAATAACAGAAGAAGTCCAAAAACTTAAATTCTATTTTGAAAGGATAAAAAAATAGTTAAATAAACAGTCCTCTCAAAATTAATAGAAATCCCAAAACAAGTCTATAAATTACCAGAGAAATATGCTTCTATGCACAGAACACATGCCACCTCACTTGTTCTAAAAGCAGGGTCTTCATCTCAAGATGGCACAGTGACTTCATCCTTTCCATAGATGCGCTGAAGTTCACGGGTGGCAGCTTGATATGATTCTGACGAGAGGAAGAGGAGAAAAAACTTTGTTGAGAGATAATAAATAACTAATATTTATCTCTAGTATCTGTGTAAGGCAGTCACATAAACTCATCTAAAACTACTACTTACCTTTCCAGATACGGAAATTCTTCTGATTAATACGAGACCCGGTAACAGTTTGGATTGCATTAAACAGCACCTCCTGAGGAGTGTTCTTCAGCTCTTGAACTACTGCATAGATAGTCTTCCCATTCTCAAAGAAAATATGGTTATTGGGATGCTTGGTCTTGCAGTTAGCATGACGCTCAAATTCATATGCATTCAGAGCCTGCATGGTGCATCCCAAATCATGAAATAGTTTTCAACACTTCATCAGTTCTGTTTCAAGACACTAAACAATGTTTAGAGTTGCATACCTTGTTAGAGCCGCATTCTTTGCAACCACATAAATACCCAGTCCCTTTTATGATTCCTTGAAGAGTTTTCTGCCAAGAAGAAGAACATGCATTTTAATGTGGGAACATTAATCAGTAAGAAATATTCATCCTTGATAAACGCAAATTGACACCTCAACATAATATATCAATCTCACCTCCCTTGACCAGGAAACATATTTAACAGGGACCCCATCAAGCAAGCCAGTACATAGCAAGCTCTTGACATTTGAAGGGAAGTTGTTAGCAGGGACCTTCTTCGATGTCTTCAGCTCTTTATTCTTAGAGGCAGAATCAATTGGTGTCTTTGGCTCTTTATTCTTGGGGGCTGCATTGATTGATCCCTTTGGCTCTTTACCCTTGATGTCAGTATCAGTTTTGCAATTAGCTTCCAGAGCACTATTTAGCTGTGGATCAGCAATGATCTTTGGAGCACTATCAGTATTCAACTGTGGATCTGCATTTGCCTGGGGCAAAACGTTCTGAGCCGATACTTCTGAAGTTTGAGCTGTGTCCTGATTGCTCACTAGCAACTCATAGCCAGTAATAATATTGCCAGAGGAACTGGTCTCAGGTTCATCATGAAAGCCTCCAAAAGAAATGGCATTGTTATCACCCTTGTTGTAGTTGTGACCCATAGATAGAATACCAGAATTCCCTTTGTCCTGGGCAGGTGCCATGGATGCAATGTCAGAATCTGCCTTGTCATATGCTGGACCATTTGATATGATATTATCTCCTCCCTTGCTAAATGAGGAACCCATCAAAATGAAGTTTTCACTTGTTTTATCATAGGAGGGTCCCATTGAAATGAAATTATCATGTCCCTTATTGTAGGAGGGAGCCATTGATATGAAATGGTTATCTTCCTTGTCATCAGATGGACCAATTGTTATAAAATTGGCATCCTCCTTGTCAAAGGGCTGGCCCATTGATAAGATACTCTCATCTCCTTTGTTATAATTGTGGCCCATTGATATGAAATTTCCATCATCCTTACTAAATGCATGACGTATTGAAATGAAATTGCCATCTGCCTTACTGAATGTGGGGCTGATTGAGATGGTATTCTCATCCCCGTTATTATAAGTAGAGCCTAAAGAGATGGTGTTGCTTTCTCTCTTATTATAGGCAGGACCTACTGAAATTAGATTGTCATCTCCTCCAGCATATGAGTGCCCCACTGATGAGGAAATGTCATTGCTCGAGTCTCTAACTTGATTGACTTTTACTTTTCTGATGCCACCAAAACTAATGGATGCAGACGGATCTTCAATGTTATGAGACATAGACAAACCCATAGAGCAATTGCTGCCGTATATGAAATCCTTTCTTCCCATGTTCATATTTCCATTGCCAGAAGAAAGAAAATTGCTACCATTGATAGGCCGCAATGGTTCAGACCCAAACAGACGGTCACTGAAATGTCCTGAAACTGACTGGAAGCTCGAAGCATTATTCCATGGAGAAATGTTCATATGTGACATTCCCGCAACTGGCCTGTTGTTGCTAGAATGTTCGACTGCTTGTTTCTTGTTGCTGAACAATTCAGGTCCAGGGCTATCCATAAACCACTGATGACTACGCTTTGCTTCCATTCTCGAGGAATTATCAAAACCTACACTTCCATCATTTAAACACCCGGCATCTCTGGTAATCCAAAAGCTTTTGTGCTGGAAAGACGGTCAAAATACAAGAGTAATCTAAGTTGCAATCATAAATCAACAAGACTAGATAGGAATAAAATTGAGGATTCCATATTCCAAAAATGCATTGCATAGGGGAAAGGGACATGCAATAGTGCCAAACAAACTACTATGGACAGATGTGGATTAATCGATAGCAACTTTCAAAAAAGCAAAAAGCATGCACCTTTTAGGTTAAGTTGGTTAATGAGTTGTTGCTCGATATATGGAAAGAACATGTTCATTGTGAAGAAGAATTTTAGTGATTTTGATGGAATAGAACTTAAATATCATGAAGCCCCTCACCCCTCAAGATGTTGACACTCAACCCTAGTCCCCCATGCTTTGTCAACAACATTGTCGCTCTCTTACCACCTTTTGGTTTGCTCCTTTGAAATTGGCCTTTTTCTTTTCAAGAGAGGTAAGGCATGTGCTCACACAAGTCATCAACAAGACATGGAAGCCATGGTACTGACCTAACAAGCCCCTAAGGATTACCCCAACAACCCTTCAAGGGTGTTTGCCTGATGAAATCCCAATAGGTGTTGACCTAACAACCCTTCTACAATGGCAGATTCTTCATGTAATTAGATTACTCGAAACTATTTAAGGATCTTTTTCCTGTATATTTGATTTTGATTCTTTTAGGAGTTCATTGATAAAATACATTTTAGGTTTTAGTTTCCTTTTCATGCTGTTTTCCATGTACCTTGTTTACTATGATTTTGTTATTGGATTTTCATTTTATTATTTATTGTTGCAAAAAAAATAACAAATTTAAGTTCAAATAAATTCAAACTAAATGACTAACATTCTTAACGTTAAGTGTGAATCAACTAATGCAACATACATATCTTAATTCTCACGTGTGATCTGAATTCTATAGAAGAAAATGGTTGGAATGGAAAAATTAAATCGATAAAGTTGAGTAACCTTGAAGTACATGATCTTTCAAACTCTATTTAAATCATCAAGGCTCATGAAAAGGTATAGAAATAATTGTGTGATTCTTGCCCTTAGTTGCACATTGCACAATATGGACTTTAATCATGTTAGGAAACTGATTCTCAGTTTAAACAAATGAAGTTAAAATCTAGAATCGTCATTATATTCAACTCTAGAACATAATTCCTTCTTGCCTACAACATGGCTCCCTACATCCTCCCTTTAGCATTTGCTCTAACCTAGTAACCTTATATGGTTACAAAGTGCAGCCAGCATTTCCATCAGTATATATGTTTTCGAAAGGGGTTAGTTCTCTCCTTGAACTTTTCTCTGAAGGTTTCATTGTAGCTGGATAGTTTTCCATTGAACTCTGCCCTCGGTTAAGCTATAAGCCTTTAAATTAGCTCCCCATAGTGATACATTAGGGGGTCCAACCTAGCAGTTTGAGGACAACTTCCAAGAAAGAAAAGTGATGATCATTGCGTATGTTTGAATGTTGGGAATCAAATCTTAAGACTTCTAACTGTACAAGTCACGCAACCTTGAAGACATTTAAACTTTAAAGTGGAAGAAGGTCAGAATACAGAACTTATAAGTTGTTAACTAATCTGGCTCAATGAGAGAGTAGAAAAAAGCATTGGTTTTCGATAAAGGTTCTCACACATGGATGTTTCTGACCATATCTCAGGAGAACTGATTCTTTCAAACACAAAGTATGTCACAACTTTTTTATTAGGAAGGAATTACCTAATATCAGACTAGTGAGTATCTTCAACGGATTTCCTCACTAGACTTGAGAATATTTGCTTGGTATAAATGTCTCATTAATTACTAAGAGAAAATTCTCATGGAGAACTTTTTCATATAACAAGGTACCCCACTTAAGATAGGAAAACCTCAAGTGCCTGGATGCCCCAAATGCACTAGGCAAGTCCATGGACTTCAAACCAGGTCAACAATGTGGTGAGTGGAGCACATTCACTTGTCAGCTCAGATTACTCCATGAGATAAAAAAAAATTAACTGTCTTCCAACAGGCAAGCTTTCTACCAACACTCCAGATTTCCCAGCCATATTCTTCCCCTGAAGCTCCTATATCCAGCTCCATTTGAGCCCTTAACCACTCCTATCTTAACTTAACATGTTAAGAACAAGATAACTCTCACATCATTATTTACTCAAGGCAAAGCAAAAGCAAGGATGATAAAATCATCCTCACAATACCTCACCCCACAAAATTGTAGACGTAAATGAGGTTACAATAAAACTATCTCAAATTATGGATCAGCATATTTGGATATACTTAAACAGTTTGCAATACAGAAACTGGCACAACAAAATAAACAATGAAAGACGCAAATTGTTTTTGTTTCCGTATCTGCTTCACATGCATGTCGGAATGCGCACTTTATTTTCCTAGAATGAAAAAAAAAATTCCAGGCCTACCATTTTTTGCAGTTAGCCAGTTCCACGGAGACTCCAGTGATCTCCACTCGAAACCCGAACACCTACTTTCACGAACAAACACCGCTCCTTACTACGCCGTTTCGCTCATTTACACCATTGATCACGATCAAGCTCAGACAACCTGCAACACAAACTCAAACACCAAAACCTAACCGTTTTAAATTAACAAACAATGAAAATCAAACTTCGATCAATCATGGATAACATTCATTTAAAACCGTCTAGAGATAGTAAAATGAACAGTTCTAGTGAGAGAAACAAGCTCGAAATGATCAAAACTGTAATCATCAAAATTCAAAATCACACAGTATGTGCACGCAGCGCGAATGGCATGCATAGTGATGGTTAGTAGACTTGATAATTGAGAGGGAGACTGGTAACCGTACCTTTAGCCGGGAAGATCGCTGGGGAAACTCCCGGCAACTGCAAGTGTGAGTGAGTGTTTTTTTTTTTCCTTTTCCTTTTCTTTAATTGTTTTTTTTGTTTTTTGGTTTTTTTTTTTTTTAGAGAGAGAATGAAAATAGAAAATGACTTGTGTCAGCTTGGGTTCTAACTAAGAAGAGATTCACAAGCTAATGCCGCGTGGTACTCGAGTTAAGGTTTTATTAGCTCTTAGCCGTACAAGTGGGAAGATGGAGCTGAGTTTAACGGCTTGATGTACTGTACAAGATTTGCACCGCTTGAATGCGTTGCCGTGTATGGAAGAGTCTGGTATGGTAATGTATAGGATAGGAGCTTTTACTCTTATTGTGAAAGGTTGGTACAGCGGAAGATAATATACCACGTGGCGATTCTCTATTGCATAGAAAGTGTGCTGGTACTATGTTGGCACAGTCCGAAGGTATGAATCAGATGGATTAGATCTATGTTAAGAATTATGAGTTTTTTAAATGGGTGCGTTTATTATAATATTATTAATTTAAGATTATTATAATATTATTAATTTTAATATTTAATATGAATTAAATTAAAATTGATAATATTTAATTATTTTTTAAAATATATAAGCTTTATAATAATAAATATTAAGATTAAAATATTTTTTTCATATATCATTTTATTTACTCTATTTTTTTTTATCTGGAAGAGTAATCAAATATTACTTAAATTTTTTAAAAATATATTGTAGATTGATCTTCAAGTAGAGTCGCCATTATCAGTAAGCTAATTAAATGGCTAAACCTTTATTTGGAGAGTTATTTACGATGAAGGTGAAATTTGCCAATGGGAGGTGCATGATAAATAATGACTTGTAAGGAATTAAAATCTCTTTGTTGGATGCTCAGAACACTTGATTCACACACCTCACCTGGCTGTGTATTTAGATAGTCTTTGATTATTAATGCAGGATAAGATAAAAGAGATAAAGATTAAAAAAAACAAATATTTTTATATTTTATATTTTAAAAATATAAAAGTTTATTTAAAATTAATTAAAAAAATATATTTATTTTTTAATTAAATATAATTTTGTTTTTACCCTTTTTATCTTTTTATATTAAAGTTGTTTTCTAGATTATAATGAATTTGTTTGTATTAATTAATGAGTGGCCCTATAGAAGTTTCGTGGATTATAATGAACTTGTCTTGTATGAGTCAATGAAGGGCACCATATACCGTGGCAGGTAGTCAATTTGGTTAAATTCCAACCAAGTATAAACCACGTGTTTTTATTGACAATTGAGTTTGTGTCACTTCAACTATTATTAATTGATTGGATGAATGTATTTTCACATGAAGAAATAAATAAATAAATAAATAAAAGTATCTAGTATTATTTCTTTTGGCTGCAATGGTTAAAAAATCACTACTCCGAGCGCTTTCTTATGCTCATGCCAGCTCTTTTCTTTTCTTTTCTTTTTTACACGAGCTCTGTGATTCCGATGTGCTGCCATGTTTCCGAAGAGACTTATCTAAGTATAATCAGGACAAACTTATAATAATGGGATTAGTCTATTGGATTATATTGAACATCATTTGAGCTCGGGTAACGCATCTGAACTCAAGTATAAGGTGGGTAATTTATTACTTCATGGGCTCAAACTTTTCTCCAAGCCCAACACCTTTCTTCATGGGCTCAAGCTTTGTTCCCAAACCCTGGTGTTGTGCAAGTGGTAAGCATTATGGGCTTTATCTTGATTTTAAGCCCAATTCCATGACCAAATTTTTACAAGTCCAAAAAGTGTCTCATGTCCTGTCACTTTCCCCCTCATTAGGATAGCATGTATAAAGAGATATATATCATCATTAATACATGTGTGAGAAATATATTTATTTATTAATACATGTATAGAAAATATATTTACTCGTTAATATTGTTAGGATAAAATAACTCTTTATTCTCTATATTAAAAAAAATTCATAAATTATAAATACTTTCTTAAATTATCTAGATAGACGGTAAAAGATTTCATATTAAAAAACACATTTATATCTAATACAAAAACAATATGGTTCTTAGAATTTAATGTTCTTTGACATATTTATTATTATTTTTTTATATAAAATTATTGATTTTATTATATTATTAAATCCTAAATACAAAGAGATTTTTTTTTTCAAGTATTTAGAGATGTTCATTAAAAAATAATTTTTTTTAAACTCTGGAGGAGAGAATTATTTGAATTAATATTTAATTAATTTATAATTCAATAACCAATATAATCTTATTTTATAGCTGATCGAATTGTCAAAACATCATCAAATTGTTACCAATCGTGTGTTAAAATCATTTGAATTTAGTAATATAAATTTTAGAAACATAATCAAACATGACAAAACTTCGGATAGTAATTAGTATACACTGAAAGACAAAATTGCTGTATATGTTTACCAAGAGGTTATTGCTTCCCGCCTCACTATTTTGGATAATATTTCAAGGAAAGAATTCGAGAAATATTTATTTCTTTTTCAGTAATGCACCGTGTAAATCTGGATGGTCTATCTTAAACTAGCTGGAAAACAAAAACAGTTTCATACACGAAAGTTGATCACAAAATATTTTGACTAGTAAAATAAATAAAAATTATTGGCTCGGAAAATGCTTATGTTTTCTTTTATCCTGACATTGAACATATCATCGGGTCAATTTCCAGGCAGCAATTTCATGCTTGTTATATATCGAGGGTACAATTAACCATTTTTTATGTTTTGAAAAAACAAAGAAGAGAAAAAATACTCACACTCGTATCTAGTTATCAAAACTAGGCGTGGGATCTTCATAGATCCAACTTCAAGAAACCTAATAATTAGTTTATTTGAAAAATCTATTTATTTGTTCTTAGTTTTAGCATCTGTTTTACCATCTTTTTTATCCGTTATATTTTCAAAACCACCACTACATCTATGCTAGTTAGGAATAAGTAAAAAAATAAAAAAAACATAATTAAAAAAATCAAATCATTTAAAAAAACCAATTAGTTCGGTTCAGTTTTATAAACATGAAATTAAAAAAACTGAACCGAACCAAAACCGGTAGGTTTCAGTTATTTTTTTTAATAAAAACCGAATTCAATTGAAAATGATCACCTCTACCTATAAACTATAATCAAATTCACGGTTAGATTTTTTAAGTTAAGACGGAACCTAAAAATGATATGCTTCATGGGCCTCCCAATTCAATTTTTTTTTTTTAATTTCATAATTATATCTACTTGGAAAAAATCTAAGATAATATTTACTAATCTCGACTAAGAAAAGGAAGGCTTATCTCAGCTGCCATACCTTTAATTTGTGCGTTGAGGCTTGTCCAATGATAAAACTGCAAGTAAGAACTGCTACATATAAATAATAAAAGTGCGTTTGTTCTTATGGTTGAAATTGAGATGGAGTACAACTCAACTATATATACATGAAATTCAATCATAAAAAGTTAATTTTTTATTTTATTTTTTCTATCTATTTTTGAATCTTGAGAGCCTGCTTAAAAAAACAGTGGATCGGTAACGCTTGACTACTGATGGAAAGACACAAGGTCATATAATTCGCTGTTTCACGTCGAGGGCTTAACGATTTGGAATCTCGAACATGGTCAAGCCCATCCATCACGGTCGTCTTGAGATGCTGGCATGGAGTCCGGGACATCCCTCAATGACAGTCATTTAAAAAAAAAAAAAATGACAGTCAAATGGAGATTAAAAATTCGATGAACCACTCTCCATGTGCAAGACACGGCACAGTAGGCGCTGGTTTTTGTTATTTTCCGACATAAATATTGTTCGATGATTTCTCTATTTAATTTCAGAAACTCATTTTAAAATAAGTTTGAAAACAATTAGGTGAAATTCATTTTAATGGTGAATTATGCTACAGGCTTTTTTAAAAAATTCTATATAATGATTATTTATGGAGAGTTGATGAAACTTATTTCCTTCCTAT
>Ga0325410_1002623_pt1 | contig 20131 bp, 9 predicted proteins | sample PopdelMetagenome_16_FD_206182 | JGI IMG/M metagenome (GOLD analysis project Ga0325410, IMG submission 206182) | Populus deltoides microbial communities from Bellville, Georgia, United States - Xylem-PdIQD-R3 | ecosystem: Host-associated > Plants > Phyllosphere > Stem > Wood/Secondary xylem... | reverse complement strand
ACATAAATAGGTGTTATTATTTGAACCTGATTTATGGGAAAGAAAATCTGGCTTTCTATATTCATTTCCCATAAATCAGGTTCAGATCAGATTCAAATCTGCCTTGATTTCTTCAGAATCTTCAACAGATGTCAATAGAAAGGCTGAAGTCAAGCATACAGCTGTAAATGCTTAAATAGGAATATAAATGCTTAAATAGGAAATTTACCTTACTATATTTAGCTTCCTAGATTTCCTCTTTGTAATTACTATGTACAGCACAATAGCACTACTTTTCCTATATATAATGAAAGCCCAGTCGAAAGGCAGAGGCAATTCAAACAAATCGAAAGGCAGAGGCAATTCAAACAAATCTGTTACGTAAGGACTTTAAGCAATGCAACACATTAAAGCATTACCAGCTGCAACCAAAATCAAATAACAATAACAGCCCAATTAACTATGGTTGTATGTGCCATGCAGATACACACCGCTCTTAAGTTGTCATCTATCTTTGGGATTCTCATCCTCTGAAGGAACCCTCTAAACCAGATGCCCAATGCACTGAGATCCAATATCTTATTTTTTGGTTAGAAAAATAACCATGTTCAAAATGGAATAATATTCTGGGATCTACTATTTCACTTACAAATTAAGTATTGTTTCTACACATGGCATATCAACAATTTTATATATCATACAGCGTTTCCTAATAAACCTCTATTCATGAGCTTAACTATAATACAAGACTTCATCACCATGATGAAACACATTGGACAATTAAAGCCCAACATATAGCAATTCACTGGTTCGAATGCTCTAAATATAACTCTTTCAGAGCAGCTGTTTGATTTCTCTACATGTATAGGAACCCAAATGAAAACATAGCAAGCAAGCATAGAAGAGAATACTTGTAGAGGTATAACAAAAGCAGATGAAACATACCCAGGCCACAAGCAAGCAGAACGCGACTGATGCTAATTGATAGAGTTCATTTGTCTGCAAAAATGCATTACAGTCTTGATAAAAAGTGCAATGTAGCTAAAACACATGTACACAATTTTTTTCAATAAGCCCCCAGCAGAGTAACTTCAAAAAAAAACTTAATTATCAAACAAATGCGTACCTGTGATGATAGGCTCATCATCAATTTAAGAAACCATGGAACCCAAGTACAAGATAATATAGACAGAACAGCCAAAAATGCAATCAACACCACCAACCTGGAAACAAGAGTGAGCATATTATAACAGATAAACAGCTTTAATATGCCTGAGCACGCATGCATGTATGCAAGCTAACTCCAAAGGACAAAGTTGACAGCTCAAGGTAATTAATATTTACTTACACTTTAGTCATGGACATTAGTCCTTGAAGAACGCCAGAAGTTCCACCTAAAACAGGAAGCAGTGCAAACAGCAAACCAACTGCACAGTCCTGAGAGGTAAAACAATCCAAAGATGCAAGTGGTAGAAGGAAAGTTCACATGGATAAGTTGAGTGCCAGAAAGCGATAATTAAACACAACAAACAAAAGAGAGAATTGAAGAATGAGTGAAAAGAACTTCAACCTGCAAAATAAGAGTTCCAATGGTAACTTGCCCATGAAGGGCGTTAGTAGAATTCTTTTCCATCAAGAACTTCAATACCTGCACCAAACCATGCACCTTTGAGATCATGGCGTTATATCACAAATTCTATGATGAGAGATAGTCCAAATGATTCATGACACATTTGGATAAGGTTTTTACCACTGCTGTTGAAGACATCGAAAGAAATGCACCAACAAACACACCCTCAGAAGACTTACCACCACATAACTGCAAACAGCATCCAATCAGAACTGCAACATCAAGAATGAATAGTTGTGTGCAATATACCCTACATACCAAGAAATTACAAATGCAACATGCTTTGTAGCAAAACCAATGATACAATACCTCCACTGTGCATGCACCACAATGGCAGGTAAGAACTAGAGATTTTACTACTGCCAGTGGGTTTAAAAGAGAATTAAAACTTTGAAACATTGTGATAGAAAAGATGCACATTTGATCCAATTTTACAATGCAACCATGCAGCAACTACCATAGGCACTAAATTAGGAACCATCATGCATATTCGAACTCTAATCCCATTACTCCACTGGGTATTAAAGTGGTATGGTGGCATTATAACAGTCAGTATGGTCAAAGCCTTATACCAAAATCTAAGAGCCATAAACTATAGAATGGGAAAAAAGAAGTTAATGCTGTATTGAGTATGGGATCATTTGATCATTTCTACAACTGTCATTCATTTAAATTGTCAATTTTTGGGCCAAGAATTGCATACCTAAAATCATTTCTTATTTCTTCAGATAGAAATTTTCTAGAATCCAATGCTTTGTTCCTTGTGATTTGGTTAAATAATCAATCGGTGTATGCTTTGGTAAAAGTGGTCTTCACATGATAAGGGAAACTCAGCAATATAATTGCATATAATTTCTGAAACAATAAGTAGATTATCATACCATGGCTGTAATGCCACATAAGAACATGAATAAAATAATTTCAAGCAGGCCACCTACAACAGCAACTGCTCGGACAACTCGAAGCTGAAATTGAAGAAGATGAATTTTATATATAATTTTAATGAAAAAAAATCATTAAGAAAGAAGAAGAAGAAAGTCAAAAACAGACTTTTGTTGTCGAGAACTCCAGGCCCAAGGCAAAAAGAAGAAAAATTACACCAAACTGAGCCACCGTCTCAACCTGGCATGCATGCATGAAAAACAAGTCAATTGTGAAGTTGGTAGAAGAAAATTAACATTAATAACATGGCAAGCTATGCCATTAAAATTACAAAATTGCAACAATTGCTTGGAAATTTGTTATTTTGTGTTGGCAAAACATCATAAGAAGATAATATGGTATCTTGTTTACAGCTGCAATTATGACAGAGGTAAATCATTTAACTGCTGGTTGCAAAAGCTATATTTAATACCCTCAAATCATTTGAGAACTTTTTGATGTAAAGAACAATCTCTGTTAAAACTGTGAACAGTAAAGGTGAATTATCAAAACTTTAGGATTTAAGACTAAAAAAATCTTCACAAAATAATCCGTTTGTTATTACTGCTACATTATGCATTCAGAGCCTATCTCATTAATATATTAAAGTAGAGCACTAAGGCAAAGAAAGAATTGTTCAGAAATGTTTTAAGGGAACTGGCAGAGGAATGCACATCTATGCTACATACTTGAACCATTTCACTGACAAAGTTGAACCCTCCAGGACCAATAATAGATCCTGCTAGCAAGTATCCGGTAATGACCTGCAAAATTTTACCATTAAAAACAGTGATATAAGAGTGGCATGATAAGATGGTACAACTTAACGAAATGGAATGCTCAGACATTGAATTATATCCTAGCATTGCCGTGAGTCATGAACTAAGCAGAGATCAAATATAATCAGACCGGTTGTCCAGCACAAGCAAATGCAATGCCACCACAAGTTGCAGACACAATGACGACAACCAAATCTGATATCAATCTACAAGGCAACAATTTCAGATTGATTACCAGCTGAGTGAGAGAAATAAAATGCATCACATATAAGAGATTAGTACACTTACCGCAAGTCTAGCTGCAGCACTGGATATTTTGATTTAAAATTGGATATAATGAAGACATTATCCTGAAACAAACAATTATTTAGCAAGTATAATACTAATAATGTCACCAACTCCGGAAAGCTTCCAATGATACCTTTCGATCAATCAGTGTTGGGGTATCTACTGCTCCATTATCATTGTCCAAATTGAAAACATGTTGAAATTTAAACGACCTAAAATGAGATTCACGAGAGAAATTTTTCAAATGATACAGCAACAATATATACCAAGTAAATGCAGAAACCAACTTAAACATCAAAAAATAAACAAGAAAGCCACTAATTTACAAGACAGAAGCTTATACTTTTCCTCTTTCGAGTCATTTTTCTTCGATTTAACTCTGGCAACAGTTTCCAAAACTGCCTGAGCAACATAAAAGGTATCAAGAAGAAATGTTCAGCAAAAACTTGTTCCAAAATGAATTCAAACAAGGGGAAAGATAGAAGCTCAAAATCAAGCAGACTTTTTTTAATGCAACTGATCAAATTTATGATGAACAAAAAATAATTAAAACAACAATAAAAATAAATACAAGAGAAGAGAAGAACACCACCATTGCGAGTGTTTCTTGTCATGGTAAATTTTTTCAATTAGAAAAGACTTGATCAGAATCTCAGATAATTCTTAGGAATTATAAAAGCATGAATTAGTTAAAGAATTCTAATTAAACCATTGCAAAGAAACAAAAAGAATGGCATTATCTGACTTCTTAAGTTACATTGTGCCTCAATCACTGATTTTGTATTGAATAAATCCCTGTTAAATCCATAAACTAATTGGTTCAATAGAGTAAAATCAGTTGCTTCAAAATCTGAGAAGAATAAAACACAACCAACCTGCTGTTCTGCGACGCTGTTGTTGAAGCTTCCAGCATCAGTTGCTGCCGATAAGACAAAATAGGTAAGGGAGGAACCATGATTAGCTAGATGTTATAAATAAGCATGCAAAGCTCCAGTGATTCGTCTTTTGCGCAAACAATAACCAACATAGCAGAATTCCAGGACAGATTGAATTGTTCGACTCCACTCTATTGTCATATACCTTCAATTTAAAATGCAGGTCACTATAGCATCGTACCAAGCCTAAGAATTAAAATTGAATAAGATTGAAAGGGCAAAATTTCTCGATAAGACTGAAAATTCCATGGAGTTTTCGACTGTGAGATTTTGAAAATGATTCTAAGAAGGCAAGATCTAATCCTCTACATATCAACCGTCAACAAAGTACAATTCACCAAAATGACACTCAACGAATCTCAAGAACTAACTAGTAAAAAAAAAAAACAACAACAGTAGTTAACTGAATTAAGAGTGATTTAATACTTCCTCAACTCAAAATACAAGAACTAAACCCTAAAATCGAGAAAAACGAACCTTCGTTTTGGTCATTTTCAGTGAACTCTTTCTCGAGAGCTTTATCGATGATATCAGCGAAGCTACTGCCTTCTCTAGGTTTAGAGAGAGAGGTGTTAGAGATTGAAGTGTTGGAGGTGAACTCGAGCCGATCTGACTCGTTGAGTTCGTCAGCGAGTGAGAGCGAAGCGAAACAGAAGAGCAAAAAGATGAGTTTGCAGAGAAATAGTTCTCTTCTCAACATCGCTTAGAGGAGAAATAAATTTATTTATTTATTTTGGTTTCTCTTTTGCACTTCTTACTCTGTGCGCTCAGAGAGGGAGTAGTCAATTGGTAGTCATGAATCAAATATGAAGCGAACCGGAGGCGAAGATCTGATGCTCCTGTTTGGGGTTAGCTGTAGATTTTTTTTTTTTCTCTACTTAGTTTTTGAGTGTATTTAACAGCGTGATTATGAATATTTTTTAAATAATTTTTATGTTAAAATATATATTAATGATATTTTTTTATTTTTAAAAAATTATTTTTAATATTAAAATATCAAAATAATCCAAAAAAATATAAACCATATTTAATTTTAATAAAAAAAAAATTTTAAATTTGATAAAATATAATTACAAATACAATACAAAACGGTGCCTTAAAAACTGGACTGCATCCTCATGTACTTTCTCCTTGTCCTTGTCTTTCTATTTTAAGAGTATTTTAAAAAAAAGTTAAAATTTGTTACAAAAAATTAATAAATTTTTTTATTTTTTTATATTAATATATTGATATCAAAAATAATTTTTAAAAAATAAAAAATATTATTTTAATATATTTTTAAATAAAAACTATTTTAAAAAATTATCAAAATCACACTTCTAAATAAAAAATTAAGATTAGACTCTCAAATATTTAAAAATTAAAATTAACATATAAATATTTATTTATTTCAATACATAAATCAATATGAACTGCGTGTGTTTTTAAGATCGTTAAAAAATACTTTTACTTGTTGAAAATATTTAGTAAATTTTCTCTAGAACATGCTTCAAAAATAATTTTACAACGAACATGTTAGTTCAAACGTGGATATCAATTCCGGTAACTTGTTTCAAGCATTGTTTTAAAATAATCTAATTGCAAAATATATATATATATATATATATATATATATATATATATTAAAATAAAATAAAAAAAACCTCTCATTAAAACCAAGAAAAGTTCACATGTTCTGATGACATAAAAAATCTAAACATCGCTAGCTATGACTTATAGACAAAAGTTAACATAAAACAACTTATGGACCTGCATGTTCCATTTTTTATATATATAAAATCATGTTTAAGGTGCTGTAAAGCATTTTTTAAAAAAAATCATGATAGATCATTTGGGTTAAATAAGTTTGTTTTATTTAAATTAAGTAAAAAAAAAAACAATAATAGAGAGGCTAAATTTAAAAAATATATATCAAATTAACTTGTTAAAGGAATCTTTTATATTGCTTTAAAAAAAAAGTTATTTGATGCTTGCTAAATAAATAAACAAATAAAAAAATATCTTTTAAAAGCAAGAATTGTATTTCTAATAAAATACCTTTAGAATTGCTATAAATAGATCTATTTGGATCAACTAGAATTAGAAGCATAAACGATAATAAATAATTGTTTATGATTGTGATTGTGAATAATTTTACAAAATATATATGAGTTTTATTTTTAAGATCAAAAGATAATAAATTTATAAAGCTTTCAAAGAAAGTTTAAAATGAAAAAGGTTTCTCAATCATAAACATAAAAAGTGATCATGATGGTGAATTTATAAGTGATTTGTTAGAAATATTTTGTGAAGAAAAATAATATAACTATAATTTTTCAACATTTAGTAGAACTCCTCAACAAAATGAGGTTGTAGAAAGGAAAAATCTGTCTCTTCAAAAAATGACAAGAACAATATTAAATGAATTTGATACCCCTAAATATTTTTATGCAGAAGCATTAAATATACCTTGCTATGTTTTAAATCGTGTTACCTTGAGATCGGAGTTGAAAAGGACTTCTTATGAGCTTTAAAGAGGTAGGAAACCCAACATCTTATATTTTAAAGTTTTTTATTTAAAATGTTTTATTCTTAACACCAAAGATAATTTGGATGCCTTTGATTCAAAATCTGATATTAGTATTTTTCTTGATTATTCCTCACTTATCAAGGCTTATAGAGTATATAATAATATAACATTTTGTTTTGAGAAATCTATATATGTCGCATTTGAGGAAGCTCAAAATGTTAAATTTTTTTAGATTCTAGATGAATTAATGAAAGTGTTCAACATTTGAGTTTTAATTATATAAGACCTTTATGAAGGCTAATAATGAAAAAAATGGACAAAGACTTACCAAACACAAACAATCAATTAGAGATGTTAAGTAATTCTTTTGTGCCACCAAATGAGCTAAGCTATGTAAGCTCTTATCCTCCCAAGATATCCTCCCAAGATAGTAATCATTGGTGATCCATTTGAAGGAACTAAGACTAAAGTACCTCTTAAAAACACTTATGAGCATTGTGTATTTGTTTCGCATATAGAGCTCAAATCCTTCTTAGAAGCTAAAGAGGATGCAAATTGAGGATGAAATTGAAATATCAGAGACCAATGACCAAGTTGAAAAACACGTTAAAATTAAAGGGTCCTTCTAGAATCTTATAGGGGCAAATTTGAATTAATTCTTGAAATCAAAATTCAATTAAGGACTTAATTGAATAAATTCAAAGATTAAGGGCTGAAATAAAAAAAACTTAATGACCTAACTAAATCTAAAGTTGCTAAAACGACGTCGTTTGATTTAAATAAAACGGTGCATTTTAACCAAAATGACATGTTTTGGTTCAAAATGATGTTATTTTGGTCAACATAAAGTAAAAAGAAAATAGTCAAACAACATGTCATTTGACATTGTTTATCTTCTTTAAAAAAAACCCGAGAAAGTTGTCTTTAATGCCACTTTTTAGGCCTTTGTCCTCTCTCATCCCCTAACCAAACAAGACAAAAAAAACACATCACCCTCACACTCTAACATTGTACTACCTATCTAGCCTTGTCCCTGCTGGTTTGCAGCCTTGTAGCTACTGCAATAAGTGGCTAAAACCTTTGACCCAAGTAGCCTTAACAAATTAGTTTTGATAGTACTAGGTTGTTAGCTTGTAACCAATGGTTAGGATCATTTCTAAGTGAATCAAGTGCCAAAACTCAAGCTTGGAAGGGCTCCTAAACATCTCATTCACCCTCAATAAATAAGGGTGAAGTTGAGGTGAAGAAAAAAGAGAGAACCAAAGGAAAGAGATGAAGAAAAGGAGAAAAGAAGAGAAAAGAAAAACAAAAAAAAAACAAGTATCCATACCCCCCACGTAACAACATATACTAATTCAACCAAAAAACTAATTTATTACATCACTATAAGCCACCCTTTACAAACCATCCTTCTCCACCATACACCGTTAAAAGCTACACCAACAATTAACATTCATTATCGTTGTTTCTACCCTCACCAACAACTCATCATAAACCACCAACAGCACTAGCAAGACCACCACTAGCAAGACCACCACTAGCCTACTTCCATCCCCAGGCTAGATAACTACCCCACCGTTAAAAGCTACACCAACAATTAACATTCACTATCGTTGTTTCTACCCTCACCAATAACTCATCATAAACCACCAACAGCACTAGCAAGACCACCACTAGCCTGCTTCCATCCCCAGGCCAGATAACTACCCCCTGCTTGTTTTCCATGTCAAAAATCCTTACATGAAATAAATCAATACATTGTAATTAAATTAAAATGGATGTTGATGTCCCTTCTTTTCTACTGAAAGATGTACATGGGTTGGTATAGTTGATAAATAATGAGGTTGGACCTTCATCCCAGCTCAACCTATTTAGCTGAGTTGGATTTCAAACAAAAGCTTTTGGGCTATTTTCTAGCCCAACAAAAATCATGTCGTCTAAGCTTGAGCCCAATCTATAAACATGGGTTTGGGCCTTGAGCCCATTAAGCCCATTTCATGACACTGGGCTAAACACAACTTAGACTTAAAAATGTGTTTGGCATGCTTTGTTTTTACCAAAGAAAGTTTTTTATTTTATCCTTAAGGTTGTCAGTTTTGATTTTTAAAGATGAGATGGATCCTGCTCTTTTAAAGCTCTTTTCTTGTCAAAGTTACACTATGGAAGGAGAAAAGACACGAAAAGGGTGTTTGTTTGCTTGGAAAGTGGTTTCCTGTAAATCACTTTCCTGTGTTTATTTGTCATTAGAAAAGTTGGTCAACAGAAAACACTTTCCAGTCAAAGAAAAATTTGGCTTGATTTTCAGGAAAATATTTTCCTTTTATTTTCGATGGAAAACACTTTTCAGAAGTTGTGAAAAATTTAAAAATATTATATTATTTGCTGATTATATCAAATTTGGTCTTCAAACTTTTGATTGATATATATTTTGTTTGAATATTTTTTTTTAAATTTCATCCCTTAAATTTTGATTTAATTTGATTTTTATATTAACTTTGGTCCTTATTTTTATGATTTTTATTTGCTTTTCTCTTATCTTTTTTTAATTGAAATTTTTTATCTATCAAATTTGGTCCTTATTCTTTTGATTGTTACTTATTTTATTTGAAATAATTTATGAAATTGTAGTTATTATTATTTTAATTTCATCATCTTTCAATTTTTTTTATTTGTTAGATTTAATCTCCATTATTTTGATTATTATTTATGTTATTTGAGATAATTTATGAAATTAGATTTTTTTCAATTTTATTCTCATTCAACTTTTTAATTTGTAAGATTTGTTCCTCATTATTTTAATAAACTTGAAAAAAAATAAAACATTAATAAGCTATTTTCCAATATATTTTCCATGACACTATTGAACATTGAAAAATAATTCATTTTCTAAAAATTTACTTTTCAAGAAAACCATTTTTTTTATATAAAAAAAATACTTTTCAACAAATAAATGAGGCGGAAATCATGTCAGATAACATCTAGAAAGAAGAACAGTAAGCTTGTTATCATATTTTCACATTTCTTAGGGATCCTGCTAGCTTGTGATCGACAGGCACCACTGCCCAATGTTAATTGATCAATGGCAGTATGCTGTAACCCGTTTGGATATGGCAGAGACATTTTCTTTTAAAGATCTTAAAGAGGTAAGATTTAGATTGCCAGGTTTATATTTGCAGAGTTACATCTGATAAATTTATTGGAGAGATTAATGCCACCATTGTGCATTTTTGTGTCTCTATTGATTGATATACGACCTTTCATCTTAGCATCCGTCTTCAACCTACCAGTCTTGATTACCATTTTCAGATAATGGAATGTAACGGGAGTTAATTTGCCCCTGGAACTGTACGGAAGTGTTCTTTGTACATGATATACTGTGTAGGCTTGTGAATTACTGTACACAGTTGCTTCATGATTGATTGGCATCAAAGACGTGACATTCCTCTTGATTGGGTATGGATTAACCATGTAGATCAGACGTTTAAGTATATTTAAATGCTTGTCTGCATTTCTGTTGAGCATTTTCCTTTTCTTCTCAGCATGGCGGAAATCTTGTAATACCAGCTGATAGATTCCTGCATGACGTAGCATTTAAGTGCAAGATATTCTTCTGTAATGTGCAAGGGTTGGAGCAACGTAACAAGGAACCTTTTATTTGGATGAATGCAATGAACCTTTGGGGAATCAAGTTTCTACGAGGTTTCATAAGTTGAAGCATGTTCCGTGAAGCAACTGAAGTACGTGCTTGCCCTAAATAAAAATCAATTCTTGTTTTTGGTAGTTAAATCTTCTCGAGAGGAGGCAAAAATGCTGGTTGAAATCATCATGTTCCAGGAACTGGAAACCCAACATCAAGAGTCATGCAATCGCAAATTTGAAATGCTACGTTTGGATGAATCTTATCATGCAATTAACTTAAATCCCTAGCAATGAGGTTTTGATCTTCTCTCTTGATTTCTAGTCCCCAGGTAGGAGACAAACAGCATAATAAATATTTAAGTAATGCTCTCAATCAATGAACATTCAGTTTCACTTCCAAAACAACCCTACAATGAGTTCATTTTTTCATGATGATGGGGCAGAGATTTCTCCTATCATCAACACGACTTCCATGGTGTTGTGACTGTATTTGGCGTTATAAACACTTACAAACAATATTCTGATTCAACTTCATACCCAAATCAACGCCATCAGCATAGATTGCAGAAGTTTTAGCATTCTAACAGGCTTTTGAAACAATACGTGCCCAACAAAAACCACCCCATAAGGAGGAGAGAGAATGAGAACAGGCCAACTAAGAAGGGCCAGCCAACCAAGAATACACCTATGCAAAGCACAACTGCGAAAGGAAGGAAGGATCTGACGATGGATTTCCAATCTATCCAATGCCCCTTGAAGAGTATTAGAACTGCCACATCTATCATGTTCCAATCCATTGATCCACCATAACATAACCGATTCAGACAGTTGGCAACAAATGAATGACAGTTGCATGTGAAAAGATTGTATGTTTTGTGATCAAAGTGACGCATGCTTGACTGTAGAGCATCATCCCATGTGATCGCAGTCCCATATTCTGAGTGCTTGTAGCCATGCTTGCATGTGTGTCCAGTTAGGTTTGGCGGAAAGCAACACTAATTTTACAAATCATATCGCAGAAAAAAATTGTTAGTGGATCAACTTGTAGCACCTCTTTCATAAAGTAATGCGGGATAGAAAAGAAAATAAAAAAAATGACAAAAGCAAAGTACATGATAAATTCATAATTGCAACCAGTTATTTTGAAAAACAAGTTGGGTGTATCTCAACATCAAGATGTGGCTAACCAGAGAAATCGCTTTATTCAGTCAACCTGACCTGACATCTTTTAGGTTATAATGCAATCTATGAGCATGGATTTTAAGTCCTATATTGCCATTAACCTACTTTCTCAACAAATGGTGACAACAGTCATTGTAATTGTGTCTGTGTGCATGCATATGCATGGGTGCATTAGTCGGAGATGGAGATAATACAAAGAGTATTCATGAACTAATACCTGTTCTCTATCAACTTGAAAATATCTAGCAGCAGCACCAAAAGAAAAATCATCAACATTCACAAAATTGGATCCTGAAAAATCTAAAATAGTTCCATCCTCTCTGCAAATGCCAACATGTCCAATGAAAGGTGCCAACCATGAGACAACTGGGAGTGGAGTCCAAATAAGACAACATGGAAACTTGGCTTTCTTTGGATCAATTCCATCAAGAGGCCACAGTTCATGCTGAATTCTTGATGTGGAACTCATATGCTCAACATCGTAAGCCCCTTTTAAATCCATAGCAGAAAATTGTCCACGTGACATATAGCTTGGTGCACTTTCTATGATGAAACATTGGCTCCTAATGACCTTTGAAAAAACAACTGTGAATTCTCCGAAGTAAATAAAGAAAGAAAGAGAGCAAGCAACAGAGAATTTCCAAAACAGAAAGTACAATCAAATCATTTTATGAACTATACTGCAATCCATTCCATTCCTCTCAGGAAGTGCGGTCACAAGCAAGTGTATATAAATATGAATCTTTGCAAGTTATGGCAACTGCCGAAGTGCTTAGGCTATACAACCAGGACATCACCCCCTACCCTGAGTTGTAGATTTTGCAAGATTATAAAGAAACAGCAGAGTATAGCATGCTAGTGGCTACTTGATGTATCTATATGAACAAAAGGCCTTTATTCACAGGGAAACAGTTCAACCGGAAGGAAACACTTAAAAGTTCCTGGGGAGTATAGAGTTCAAGCTTCCTCCCCTGAGTCACGAAAAAAGAGCAACTATTAAGCTGACAAGCCTTTAGTTAAACATTATTTTCTGGACATTTATTATGAGATAAAAAATTTTCTATACATGGCATTAAGATATATTACATTACTGTGACATATCGCACAAGTGAAGTCTAACATTTTACTGTTTGCTTCATCTTATGATCACCACGTAAGAGTCCACAACTAGGTAACAACCAATAATTCAATTATAGTTCTAGCCCAACTGGTTGTGCATTCTTGTTATATATTGTTGACAATTCATAGTATCTTAAAGTTTGAGGAAATTAAGTTGGTAACCAGCCAATTCTCTTGAAAGTTCTTCAGTTTGAACCCCAGCAACTCCCCTTCTGGTAAAATACTTCTGAATTTCTCAACCTGGAATGACCGACAATGGGAACCAATATGCAGATGGGGAAATTAAGAATAAAGGTTTGCATCATAAATTTTGTGCAATTTACTAATAGCTGAAGCTTTTGTAACTATTGGAAACGACAAACTAGCTATCAAGGAAAATATTAAAAGAAGAAACAAGTTTGCTGAAATGAAAGCATCAACTAGTCAACACTATGTCCACGAGTGAAGCATGTCTCCGCATTCTCTTTTTCAAAAGCTGAAAGGAAAAGGACCAGCGTCTTAACATGGCTAATATTCTAGTCCAACAATAACTAGTAATCATAAACTACACTGCATCTAACCATACCAACCAGCATTTCACATTAGGCTGAGTCAACTCCTAGTTCAGCAATCCTCTTTATGTGTTAATCACTATTGAAAAAGTTTTAGAACACCAATATAAACTATGAAGCCTTATGTTTAGCGGTCAACAAAGCAGGAAAACCTGTAGAGTCTTTAACCATTACCTTTTTTTTTAATTTGAAACAGACAAAAGAAATCATTGCAGTAATCAAAGAGTAAAGCTCATCCTAGATAGTTGGGCCTGCTACAAGATATTTTAGCATCTAATTTCAGCTATATTATTGGTAAGTCATCCCAGTTAGCCTTGAGACCAATAACCATAATTTTCTATGGCCCCCTCTCCTAGTATTTGTGTTTGGTAATGCATATGGAAGTGCTATTCAAGGTGTGTTTAGGCTGGAAAAGCATCAAAATTGATGTTTTTTTGGGTGCTTTTGGATGTTTTTTAATATGCTGATACCAAAATCATCAAAAAACACCTGAAAAATATCAAAATAGATTGTTTTTCAGCCAAAACGCATTTGGAAGAAGCACCTACAATACATTATCAAACACACACTATGACAGCTTTCACTTATCTTGCCATCATATCATAATTCATTATAATAGAAGCACATTTTGAAGAAGAAAAAACTCCTTTTTCAATTGAAAGTCAAAATATATTTAAAAGATAGAGTGTCACCGGCAGCAATAGTATGTGGAGAAAACCAATCTCTTCTCATATTCAGATCCCTTGTTTTCACATTTGAAGAAAGGTCGCCAAAAGAACAGAATTTTCAACAGTCTGAACTCTAAACTCTAGTATGGCTAAAACCATCTGCATGGATCTCTAACCCCAATAATAACAATTTAGGAAGAACCTTCCTGAATTGCTAGGAAACATCAATGCAGAGTTCCAATTAGTATTTTTCACGACTAACGAAACTGGAATAAGGCACTACTCCACATTCTCCCTAAAGTGCAAGAACAAATCAATAATCCCTACTCATAGTCTACCATTCATCAGAAGCTCTCGTTCATAAATGAATTGTTGCTCAATACATCCAATCAACTATTGATGAATCAGACAAGTAACAATAATAATTGGAAGACCCGAACTTTTTCTATAAACCCACAAACAAAAAGCCTTCAAATTACTAACCATTTTGTATCCAAACAAAAACAACCTAGAAAAGTAGGAAGATCAAACCCACATTCAAGAGAGAGAGAGAGAGAGAGAGAGAGAGAGAGACCTGCAAAATCCTTCGAGGCTTGTGAAAAGTAGCATGATGATATGATGATTGTCCTAATTAAGAAATTCTTATGAAGCGATATGATGATTGTCCTAACTAAGAAATTCTTATGAAGCTTCCTTCTCTTTTGGGGGTACGAAGGAGTACTGAACCAAGAGATTCAGTACGTCATTACTATTGTCGATTGCAGCAGGAGGTCTTGAAGTGACATTTGCATGGAGAGGAAGAGTTGAAAATCACTTAATTTGAGAAAACCAGCCTGTATGCCCGTGCTGTGCTGCGGGGAGATCTTTCTTTTTTAAATGTAAAAACGAGAAACAAAACTAGATTTTAGAAAATTCTTTCCCATTATTATTAAACGTGAAATTAAAGTTTTTTTTATTTATCTTAGTAAATATCAAAATAATACATTTATATTTTTTTATATAATTAAAAGTTAAAAAATAATGAATATAATAGAATTATATTTAAAAAATTTAAATTGAATTCTCATGAATAATTTATTATTATTATTATTATTATTATTATTATTTTTTTATATTATATATATAATAATTAAAAAGAAATTATTAAAACTCAAATAAAAACTTATTATATTATTTAAGAATTATATAAAGAATTTATAATAATATTTAATAACCATATTAAAATCAGAAAATAAATAAATTTAATAAAAAAATCCTGGGAATGTAAAAGAAAATTGATAGAGAAGGGTCAAGTGTATCGCTTGGGCCAGCTGTAACAGGCCCGTGTGGCTGGCTTTGTTTTAATTTTTTATTAGTATTTTTTTTAAAAGAAAAAAAAAAGGGAAAACCGACAACGTTCAGTTATCTAAAAATAATGATGGCATTGTCACTACCTGCAACCTTATAGCTGCGACCAACGTGCTAGCCTATACTATGACAATGAATTATTATAAAATGATTTAAAATATATATATTAAGGTCCATAAAAAACCACAGTTGGATGAAAAAAAAAACAGAAGGAAGAAACAAGATGACGTGCAATCCCATAAACTGAGTCTGTGACAAGGAAAAAATAGTTTACCAAACTCATGCGGAGATAGAATTTGTTTTTTTATTTTAAAAGTTTTTTAAAATTTTTTTATTTTTTTATTTAAAATTAATATTTTTAATTATTTTAATATATTTTTTAAAAAAACAACTTTATTATCACACTTTTTTTATTAACGTGGGTATTCGGGTGGCTTACACGCACATCGACTAATTCTACGAGCCTCTAATTAACTACCATGTAAGACTTCAGTGGTCCTGAGGTTTGTGAGACTCAAACCGGTAATTTCTAGAGAGTAAACTTAGAATCTGCACCCCCTCAAGGCTTATTATCACACTTTTAAACAATATATTAAATCGCAAGGCAGGTAGCAAGGGCGGAGGTATGCTAAGGGCTAGGGTTGGCTTTAGCCCAGGTCAAGATTTTATCAATATTTTTTTGACTAGTTTAATGTAAAAAAAATTGTAATTCTCGATTGAGTTATCAAAAAATTCTGAAAATTTGCGTGAAGCCTTCTAATATGATGCTTTAGCTTTGGTATCTGATTGGCTTACGCGCACCTCGACTAATCCTATGAGCCCTGAAGTTAACTACCATGTAAGACTCCAGTGGTCCTGAAGTTTGTGAGACTCAAACCGGTAATTTCTAAAGAGTAAACTTAGAATCTGACCAGTAACCTACACCCTCTCAAGGTTTATTATCACACTTTTAAATAATATCTTAAATCACAAGGTAGGTAGCAAGGGCAGAGGTATGCTAAGGGCTAGGGTTGGCTTTAGCCTAGGTCAAGATTTTATCAATATTTTTGTGACTAGTTTTATGTAAAAAAAAATTGTAATTCTCGATTGAGTTATCAAAAATTCTGAAAATTTACGTGAAGCCTTCTAATATGATACTTTAGCTTGGGTTAAAATTTCAGAATTTTTTGAGAAATTCAGAAATTTGATAAAAAAATCACAATTTGACCAGTTTTACGTTGTTGGGTGTAATTTTCAATCCGACCATCAAATTGATCTGAAATTTTACGAGGGATCTTAAAATATATTGAATAAAATCTGGTTAAAATTTTAGGATGAACGGAATTTGATAGTGCTAACAAAAAACACCATCAAATAAAAGCAAAACGATTCATTAAGAGTAAAATAGTTATTTGCCATTAAAAAATAAGACAAATCAGCTCTCCCTTTAATATGTTGCCGACTAGGCAGAAGCAGAATAAAAAAAAAAGAAAAGAAAAGGTTAGAGAGAAATAGAGAAAAGTAAGGGAAAAACATAAAAAAAAAATTCAAGGAAAAAAAATAAGAAAAGTGAGAATAACTTTGTAAACTTATAAAGTCTAACATATAAAAAACTAATCTAAAAAAGAATTAAGTGAAGGAAGGAGGAATTGAGAGAGGGAAAAAAATTAATTACTTTGTTTTCTAGTTGACATGAGATTGTTATTTTATCCCTGTTGATGGGTTGTTATAATATCGATTCAAATTCGATTATAGATGAATTATATTTCACAAAACATCGAAAGATGTAACTTTAATATTGAGTTTATTTTTACTTTCACTTTAATTTTATGTACTTTCAAATTTATTTTTTAACATTTTAAATAGTGCATGTGAATTAAAATTTTACTATTAATTTCAAAAATTTATGTATATAAATTTATAATTAATTTTAAAAAATATTTATAATTTTATTTAACAATTCAGGATAGGAAAAATTCCTGAATACTCCCTCTTGAGAGGGAGGTAATAGCTAGTTAGGAAAAATACATATGTTCTCGGCCATGTTTGTTTCTCGAAATTCACTTTCCGGGAAACCACTTTCCAAACTTTCCTGTGTTTGTTTGCCATTAGGAAAGTTGGTCAACGGAAAACACTCTCCGGTCAACGGAGAACACTTTCCAGTCAACGGAAAACACTTTCGAGTCAAAGAAAAATTTGGTTTAGTTTCCAGGAAAGTGTTTTTCCTTTGGCTGTGTTTGTTTTCCGGAAAGTGGTTTTCGGGAAACCACTTTCCAAACTTTCCTGTGTTTGTTTGCCATTAGAAAAGTTGGTCAACGGAAAACACTTTCCAGTCAAAGAAAAATTTGGTTTGGTTTTCAGGAAAGTGTTTTCCTGGAAAATTTGGGCGAAAACACTTTCCGGAAGTTGTGAAAAATTTAGAAATGTCATTATTTGCTAATTATATTAAATTTGATCCTCAAACTTTTGATTGATATATAATTTGTTTTGTATATTTATTTTTCAATTCCATCTCTTAAAATTTAATTTTTATATTAATTTTGGTCCTTATTTTTATAATTGTTATTTGCTTTTTCCTTATCATTTTTTTATTGAAATTTTTTATCTATCAAATTTGGTCCTTATTCTTTTGATTGTTACTTATTTTATTTGAAATAATTTATAAAATGTTAATTATTATTATTTTAATTTATTCACCTTTTATTTTTTTTTTAATTTTTTAGATTTGATCTCTATTATTTTGATTATTATTTATTTTATTTGAGATAATTTATGAAATTATATTTTTTTTCAATTTCATTCTTATTCAACTTTTTAATTTGTAAAATTTGTTCCTTATTATTTTAATAAACTTGAGAAAAATAAAACATTAATAAGTTATTTTCCAGCTCATTTTCCATGACATAACCAAACACTGGAAAGTGTTTTCCAACTTATTTTTCATTACACTACCAAATATCGAAAAATACTTTCTCGAAATTCACTTTCCTGAAATTCACTTTTCTCAGAATTTATTTTCTAAAAAAAATTACTTTCCAGCAAACAAACGGAGCCCTCATGTGAAAATGTCTTGTCACGACACATGATATTAGTGCATCCATGCATGTTTCCATGCTCTGATACAATGAACGGCCACTTTCGGTGACGCAAGAAGCATTGTCCGTGCGGTACAGTATTGATGTGGTGAGTGGGGTCCACCAAAGATAAAAAAAATGTGTATGGGCAATGGAGGGTTTTGTTGCCTAAATCATATCTTGCTTTGACCATCCCATCCCTCTCCTTCTCTCGGTCTCGTTTCTTTAATATAAAACATCAAAAACAATCTTGACATCTCGGCGGGTTAGATTTGCTTGCAGTTAGTGTTCTTATATAAATTGATCACGTGAATATATAACTATTATTTTTCCATTACATTATACTTGGAGTGGTTGTTATTGTGATGAAAGTTTTTTTTACAAAATTTTTTTATTTCAAAATATATAAAAAAAATTTAAATTTTATTTTATTTTATTTTCACATCAGGATATTAAGACCATTGAAAAACACTAAAAAAACACATTAATTTAATATTTTTCAAGAGAAATATAATTTTGAAAAGTATAAACAGCTACCACAGTAATTAAAAAATAAAATCAATTTATAAAGTTTGATGGACCACCTTCCTCAATAATCAACAAAAGCTAAACCTCATTTGAAAAGTATTTTTCATTTAGGTTCATTTGCACTGTTCACTGAAATTTAAACTCTTTATTAAAAAATTTAACATTAGTTTCCAAGAACATTGAAGTCTTTTCACAATACCCATTAGTCATTACCAAACTCACCAAGGATAAATAAGTCCTTTTTCATTTCAATTGCACAGTGAAACGACCGAAAAACCTTTGGAAGCAAAAAAATTAAAACTGGTGTTAATGGCATTTTTGTATTTTCATAGTGGTTTTTTTGTTATTATAATGTTAGTTACGGAACAATTTGGTATTTAACCAAATATATATATATAAAAAAATTATAAAGCATATTGAAGCAACCAAAATATTTTTAAAAGCAAAAATTCTAAATTTGATGTCAATAGACTTTTTCAATTTTTCATAATAGTTTTTTGTTATTATTAAATCAGCTTAGGAGCAATTTGATATCTGACTACATATAAAAAATAAAATAAATAAATAAATCAAATGGTATGACATGTATTGCACACTCTCCAGCGCGTGGGAAACACTCACACCCTTCGGGTAGCTAGTGTGGTGCCTCTTGACATTTAAAAATACTTATTTTGTCATGTTGTTGGAAACATCATCGTGTTCTATTCCTAATAGTGCGGCACGTGTTGGCGATGATGGACCGGATTGTCATTAATGGACATTTGTTTCCGTTCTTTTTATCTCTTTTCCCTTGAAAATTACAGTTTGACCCTCTTTGTTATTTGTATTTCAACTTCAGTCCTTATTCTTTTGATTTTGAATATTTTTCTTGAACCTCTTATAGAAGTTTTATTTGTTTTCAATTTCATCCTTCCATCCCAATTTGCTCTATATATATATATATATATATATATATATTTTTTTTTTTTTAAATTTGGTTCTTTTTTTTTGGGTCTTTGGTTGA
>Ga0325410_1002622_pt1 | contig 20132 bp, 10 predicted proteins | sample PopdelMetagenome_16_FD_206182 | JGI IMG/M metagenome (GOLD analysis project Ga0325410, IMG submission 206182) | Populus deltoides microbial communities from Bellville, Georgia, United States - Xylem-PdIQD-R3 | ecosystem: Host-associated > Plants > Phyllosphere > Stem > Wood/Secondary xylem... | reverse complement strand
TAGGAGGAGAATAAGACATATTAGTGCAAAAATAAGTCTGCAATTCAAAGCAATGAGAACTCCGATGTGGTGAACGAGATCTTGAGATACATATTGTCTGTAAATAATCAATGCCGAATCCTCCTGGCAAAGTTCAATGGTGAAGAAGCATTTCTTTTTCATTCTATGAGGCACCATAAACAGCATGCATAGCAAAAGGATTTCTGACACTTATGAAGATCTCCTACACAATCGGTGGGTCAAGTTGAAAAATCTGAAATTTGCAGGTTTCAAAGATAGTGATGGAAACCTAAAATCTCCCCTGTTATCGGACAGGTTGTATAAGCATTTTATGGAGAAGCTCTATTCTACAAAAACTTGATCACTCAGAAATTGGCCCCATTCTACAAAAACTCTGCCAAAAATTTGAGATTTCAAAGCTGAATCCACGCTAAGTCCAGGAGTGAAGAACTATTTCATCGCCATGCTATATGGGACTGTGCACAGCATGTGCAATGCCATGATCATTGACATCTCTGCAAGTCCACTTCTCAATTGATGGAACAACCTGAAAACGTTGGCTTTTGTACGATTGAAAGCTCAGTTTGCCTTGGACGTTGGGAGAACATCGCGCGCGCCTTCTTGGGACATGAGAAAAGGCTGACAGTACCATAGCAGAAATTGAGTGAAAGTTTTTCAGGTTTTAACAGAGATTTGAGCTTTGATCATCAAATATCATGTAAAAAAACCATTTTAAACAAAAATTAAAGATATTAAGTAAAGCTTTTGACATTATTCTTTTGACCGTTTACATCACAATCACAATTTACAAGCGTTTTGGTTAGACATTTCTTTGAGAAACAAAAATTTACGGAGATTTTGAGAAGTTGTTAGTCATGGAGGTTTTAGTTTCAAGGAAACCAACCATCCATCTATCAGAAGTTGGTTGTGTTTCGTTATATTTGTGTATCATTTTGGTTTTATATCATATGATCATTTAATGTATTTTTTAAAATATCAAATCTTGAAAGATAATTATTAGGGATGATTATTTTTTGTTTGGTTTGGTTTTTATCAAAAAAAAGTAACCAAACTAAAAAAAAATTAAATAAAAACCGAAACAGGTTCAAGCCGACCGGTTTCGGTTCGGTTTTTTAGGACAAAAACCGGTTTGGCCCGGTTTTTTCTGGTTTGGGTTCGGTTCGGCTTTTTCGGTTTTAAGCTTATCAAACCGAACCGAACTAGTCAGCTTTTTCAAAATTTTAATCAATTTTTTATTACGGTTCGGTTTTTTTAGTTATTTTTTTTTAGTTTTCTCGATTTAATTAGTTTTCAGTTTTTTTATCACCCCTAATAATTATAAATATAATTAAAATAACTAGGTAAGTTTAACTATTCATTAAATACATGTCTTTAATCATTTTAATGGCGACAATATTTCCTTTTAGGTTTGCATATTTTTTCTAAAAATAGAAGGGGCGAACAAAAAAAAAAGTATTATGCCCGTGTGTCTAGAATTATTTTTTTATTGGCCCTTTAAGGGGTTTTTTGGGTTTTTATTTTATTTTTCTGTATTTTCTTTTAATCTTTTTTTTTTTAATGGAAGGATTTTATTGAATTTTATTATTTAGTATTGGGTTCATAATAATATGCTCTTATATTTTTTTATTATGTAATAAAATAAAAAAAAATTAATTCAATCTAGAAAATTCCATCATAATCATGAATGGATAAACAACAATATTTTTTCTTAATTTAATTTAAAACTTATATAAGTAAAGAGTTGAATATAATTTCTCAAGTTGTTTTATGTTATTTTTGTAATCCAATTGACCCTTTCCTTTATCTCAAATGTCAATAATGGTACCAAATAGTACAGGGACCAAAATAAAACGATACTGTAAGTAGGGATACCGAATGCTCCACTAACCCCATGAATTGACTGGAACAGGATTGGTCTGTCACCACTCTACAAGCAAACCTGTATGTTCCATGTAAAGTTCGATTATTTTGCAGAGAGGCAAACGTTATGAAACGAACGTAAGGCTTTTAGGGTAAAATCACAGCCTCTCCCATCTGATTCTTTCCTGTTGTTTCAGGAAAGCCGAACAATTTCAGACATTATTTATTATTATCCTCTGGAGTCTGGCAAGAATCTAACGTTAGAAGTCTCAATTTCCCAGGTATTTGCTGTTACCTTCTTCTGCTTACTCCCTTTTATGTTTCTGCAGAACCCAGATCCATTTTGGATCGTAGAGGATCATAAATTATTAATCTTGAGATAATATTTGGAGTGTTGTGATCTGGACAAGATCATTGTAGATGCACGAGGGGGGCTATCCAAATCTTTTCTAGTTGATCTTTTGTACTTGAATTGTCGGTTCTTTGTGTTTTTGGAGTTGAAAAGATTCGATTTTTGGGGTTGATTCTTGAATTCTTGTGGTTTTTCACGATTCCCTTTTTGTTTCTTTGGTTTCTGTAGGTTTTTCCTTTGTTTTGAAGCAATGGAATTTCGTGAAATAGAAGAGTGTGGAACTGTGAGGAGGAGATGGGAGGACATGGACATTGATATCTTGGTGAAGATATTTCAGTCATTGACTGTGTTTGAATTAACTTCAGGCATTGCTCATGTTTGTAGCACGTGGCGCTTGGCTGCTTGTGATCCTTTTCTGTGGAGAACTCTTGATTTGTCCATGTTGAAATCTAATTTCATCAAAATCCCATTAGAGCCTTATGTGTATGTGCATGGTCATTCTGATAAGACATTGACTCAATTATTGAAGATTTCATTGAATCTCAGCCGGGGAAATATAACATCGTTGTTCTTTCACTTCAATTTGTATGTGAGCGAGGACCACTTGACTTATACTGCTCAAAGGTAACTTTTTTTTGGTGGATTTTTAAGTTTTAAATTTTTGTTTAAGTTTCTGATAATGTCTGTGTCCTTTCATGGTGATGGTTTTATAATTGATATGCAATCTAAGAGTATAAGATGATGAATTTTGAATGCTAGAGGTTGTACTCTAGGTGAATCTAGGATCGGGGTAATTGATGATGATTGATGGGAGTTGCTGTGACCAATCTAATCAAATTTGGGAGTAGAGTTTGAAGATGAGATTTGTTAAAAGGTGGTGGATTAGATATTGAAGGACATGTGCTAATTGAATTAAAAATGGGGGAGATGTGAGAGGCAAAATGTGCATCTGATGGTTGGTTCGTTCAGTGGCTCAAACTTGTTGCAAAAAGTAATCGAGGGCCCCATGAAGGTCTTGTTAATATATTTATTACAGGTTGGTTTGGGGTAGAGAGGCTACTGCAAGTGATCTGAGGATGTTAATAAGAAGTCGGTGTGCCTGATTTCATTGGAATGAGAAGAGAGGCTATTGCAAATTCTCTGAGCTGAGGAGTGGAGGCATGTGGGAATCAGGTCAGGTGAAACCTGTCAACGGAGGAGAATGAGGTAGTCAGAACTCAAAAGTTTTAAGCTAGTAATGATGTCACAACTGGTATGATTGGATGAGTTGGATATGCCCATCCGGATCTGAGAAAAGGGATAGTTGCTCCTTGGCGTTAGAAGACATGTTTGGTATGAAAGGGCTCCTTAACCTTGTAAAATGTATAGCTGGTTGGTTATGGCTAAATACAGAAGTGGTTTTAGAGGTATTGTCAACTTATCAAGTTAAAGCAACCCGCCTTGAATTGTTGAAGTTGATACTTGGCTGGTGTAAATAAGCTGTTAACTTTCAAAATAGAGGCCAGAAGTGGAGTTGTTAAAATGCAAGTTATCACAGATTTGGACTTGAGTTGAGATGTGCCATGTTCAATGCAGCATCACACTCCAGACTCAGAGTGACTAAGTTATACTTTTTCGAATGCTTGGTATTCAGTAATTCTATATCTGGGTGCAGCTACTGGATAGAGATTGAAAGTTTCTTGTGACAATGTCTTTGGAGGTAGTAGTGGATTATAGATGAATTGAACAAGTTCGATACTTTAGATATGGTTGAGGATGATTTCTTTGACAACAATGTTAAAGTATGGAAACTGCACAGCTGTAAATAGTTATTTGTTTGGTCATAATGCAGAGAATGGTTAGTTTTTTGCTATATTATCAATCACTTTAACGGAAAAAAAAGGGGGTCAAGTGAAAAATATAGCTGCCTGGAATAAGGGGAATACTGGCCCCTTTGAAGTAGAGGTAATAAGGCAGTCTGAAGATATAAATAAAGGTCAAATGTATTGTTGAAACTAGAATTTACAACTGAATAGGGATTCTATAGATTTACTTCCTGGGTGCTCTTTTATAATCGATTATTTTCAGGTTTCTAGTGGTTGGACATGTGACTTTCTTGGGATGGTAAAGTGGTGAGTATGATGCTGAAAGTGGATTAGCAGATTTTACATCTGATTGTTAGCAAAGCAAATGATGGCGATTGGTTTCAGGATTCATATATGCATCAAATAGTGGCAAAAACAGGGAGAAACTCATGAATGAGGTTGAAGGAATGTTGTAGTCTTACAAATAGCATCCCTTATGTTGTTTTAGGGAATTTATATAATTGAACATGGTGAAAATATGAAGTGAATGGTTTCTAATGATATGATATGGCTTTTTTGAGGTAGAATGGTAGGTCAAAATATAATATGATGCTTCTTTTGCGAAAAGGCTGTGTAAGGTTATGGTTGATTAGATTCAAACTACTTAGTAATTTATTCTCCCTGGAGTGTCTGATAATTGGCATAGCTGCTACTAGCACAGATCCCATTGCTGTTAGCTATTGAGATTCTTAACTAGTAGACTAAGAATACAGAGGTTAACCAAGCTATCCACTATTGTTGGTTTCTTATGCAAAGGGGGTTCTCTGATTCTGTAGAGACTTTAACATAAACCTAAGATATGGGTACCAAGTTAAAAGATGTCAATAAAGTATGAAAAACTGTTTAATGATGTTTCAGCTGGGGCATTTATTGCTGGCGGTCCATTGGAAACAGCTTGTAAAAATAACACTATGGTTTGAAGGAGTGAGATGCTGAAAGAAGTTTGTGGAGTGCTTAAAAAAGTTTGTGGAATAGTATTGTCCAGCTGGATTAAAGTTTATATGCTAAATGTGGTGTATGTAGTTCTTAGTAGCAATTTATGCTGTAAAGGGAATCACTTGTGATTGTACATGATCAATGTGGCATTATGGAACATTCATCATAAAATAATTTTTCATGGAAGCATCACCTTTCATTTGCATTTTAATGAGCACAAACTACTTTTTTCTGTTGCGAACATCTTTCTTTTTTAAATTATAGGACCTCTGTTTTATTGCCTAGGAACAATTATCATATCATAATTGTTTAGGAACCACAGATACTGCTAACATAATTTTAAGTCACATGATGGCTTGCAGCTTAGATGAAGTTTTATTTTTTTCCCCGCTCGGTGTAAGAATATAAATGTGATTTTATATGCTACTGGATGTTACAGGGATGTCTTTAGTATTTCTTGTCCTTTTGCCTTTTCCCCTTCTTTTTGGAGAATAGGCAACACTGTGCCAGGGACAATAACATTGATATAATTGACTTTTTCCTCTGTCCAGGTGCCCACGCCTTAAAAGACTTGTTTTGCCAGCATGGAATCGAGTAGAGACTGTAATGATCAAAGCTATTGAGCTCTGGAAGGATCTTGAATCCCTGACAATGCCTAGCATAGTGAATTCCCCTCGTCTTGTTCAAGCAATTGCTACTAATTGCAGGAAATTCAGTGAACTCAAGATCATGGGCCCGTTTGACATTTACTTTGCTTCCTCCCTTGTTACCTATCTTCCAACATTAAAAGTTTTGAGCCTCCGATGCTCAATGCTATCTAAGGACACGTTGATCTTCGTCTTGGATAATTTGTGTTGCCTAGAAGTGCTCAACATATCGCATTGCCTTCTGATAGAAGTCCCACCTCCTCCCGCGCCAAGAAGAATTGTTAGGCAGCTTGATAAAACTATCCTGGAGAAGACTTCTCATTTACACGACTTCTTAGCCTGCATGAGTGACACTTGCATCATGTGCCAAAACACAACAAATGACGAAGGGCTCATGCGGTGGTACAAGTACGACGAAGGGCTGTGGAAGGAAGATGAGGTCAGCTCTCTTGCTCTTTGATTTGAGCATTTTAAGACCAGACCAAATTATAGTGGGCTACAAGTTCCACCACTATATGTCCACGTATCCTTTTTCTTGGTTATTCTTTCACTGCATGCCAGGAACAGAAGAAGACAATGTTGAAGAAAGCAATTAAGGGCTTTCTGTCTATTTTATGTTAGTTGTGGTGATAAAATGCCAAACTCTGGGTGGTTGTGGAGGGGCTGAAGATTTGCTGTTACTGCTGATAAATGTATATATATACATGATAAATTGCATTTTTTTTAGTGGTTCCTAGGGCACCCTCTTTTTTTATTTATGGTTTTTGTTTCCTTTTTTGAATATATAATATATTTTGTACCTTTTAGCTACCTCACGAAATTATTTAATTCTTTCCCTTATCAAGATAGGAGTGTTTTGATGTGTTGCCTGATCTCTAAGAATTTCCCTGTCTACTTTTAACCTTAGATTTGTGAAATCATGAACCTTTACAAACACTGAATTTAGGCTCATCTGGTAATATAATCTTGTCAGCTTTGAATATAAAATCAAGTGATTTTTGTGGTTTGATCATGGATTTTTGCTCGTTACTTTATTCAGATGCAAGGGCTATAACTTGCGGCTTGAACTGGTCATGATTTCCTCCTACAATTTTCTCTGCGTAATCTTTGAATATCCAAGTTTTTGTCATTTTCCAGTTCAACAGTCAAATTCCAAACCCTTTAAAGTCCTCACTGTAACTGTATAATGGTGTCCATCTTTTTTGTTTCTCTCTCTTTTTCTTAGTCATGGATTGATGAGCAATTTGCATTACTCGGTTTCTTTTTTTATAGGGATTCCCATTGGCACAAAAAAAAAAAAGAGGACATAACCACCATTTGGACAAACTTGGTTGGCATTTGGCAACTACCGGTCTTACAAGGAGTTTGCTTGACAGGTGATCGAAGGATACAAAGTTCAAAGCTGTGATGTGTTATTTTCTGTTCTTTGTTTTGGTGACTTTCACAAAAGTGTTTTTTAGTTTACTTTTTTCAAGTATATATTAAATTAATATTTTTTAAGTATTTTTAATAATTTTAATGTGTTAATGTAAAAAAATTAAGAAAAATATATATTTTTAATTAAAAAAATTATTCACTACAATACTAAATACTGGAGTTATTTGCTATCTATTACCTAGATTGTATTTAATGATATATTTGAAATTATTTTTCAAGATACATTTAGATTTGAAAATAATGATGCTAAAAACATTGAAAAAATTGTTAAAAATTATAATTTGGTATATTTTTTACAATAAATAAATAAATAAATAAATCAGATGGATTAATCATGATCATCAAAGCATTAACTTAGATGATAAGATAGCTAGTGTTATTTATGATAAGATGAGTAGTGTTATCTACGTTACCGATTAAAATTAGAATTAAAAAGAATTATTTTTTGGAAATGCTGATTTAATTTCTTGTTAGAAAAGGGATTAGCGAGTAAAAGCAAGTCAAATGTAATTGTTTTTTAAATTTTAAAACTTCCATGTAAGAAACAATTTCAAGATCATTTATTTGATTTTCCATAATTTATACATAAAAAAAATAGTTTTAAAGTCTCCGAAAATGTGTACATAAAGACGTGGCAAAAATTAATTATTTTTTAGCACTTTCATTAAAAAAAAATATTATCTCTAGTTATTTTTTTACACAAAACAACAGATGAGATGGTCATAATAATATAACTAAATTTTACTAAATAGAAAAATTAAGGAGCAAAATAAAAATATGAGCTAAAAAAAAATATTTTCTAGCTTGTGTGAGATGCACAAGTGTCACCTGCACAGCTAGTCAAATTATATTAATTTGAGAATTATTATTTCAGTTGTACTAGATTAAATTCTTTATTATTATTGTGCTAGTTTTGGTAAAAAAAACGCTTATTTCTCCTATATTTTAAGAATTTATTTTTTAAAAAATGGATAAAAGTGTCAAGGGTAAGAAACTCAAAATTCATAAAAAAAAAAAAAAAAATCTCATGAGTTCAATTGGAGATTTCTAACTTTCTAGTTAATACTTTTTTAATAATTAAATTCTCTCAATTTAATATAAATATATAAAGATAAGCATTTCAATTCACATGTACAATGCGTCTACAGTAACCATATGATTATATTATTATTATTTTTTTTTTATCTAGGTGTCAAGTCTAATTCTTCTACCTTTTAATATTTATAATTAACCATTGATCTCATTGAATAAAAAGTGTTTACGATATAATTTTATTTAAATATGTGAAAACATTATGCTTTCTCTTATATGTAAAAAAAAAAACATCAAAAGCTTAACAATTTCTCAACTACACATCAACAAAAGGATAATTGTTTTGGTTAATTACAAAACCTTTCCAGTAGTTTTATTATTATTTTTTTTCACTCTATCTCGGTTTTTTAAGAAATTAAAACGACCAAATTATAAGAAATTTTTTTGTAATTAGCCATATTTTTTTAATTATAATTTGTACTTTAACTATAAAAATTAATCTTGTTTCAGATGAGTGCTCAAAAATAATTTTAATAATATATTTTTCACTTGATAATATATTAAAATATCTTATAAAAAATTGATATTAAAACACCATAATAATTGTAAATACTAAAAAAAAAACTTGAATAAAAAAATAATTTTTTATTAAAAATAATTTTAAAATATAAAAATAAACAAACTCTTAAAATAACAAATTAAAACAAAAGATTGAGACTAGGGAAAGTAGGCAAAATCTGTTGATGAGAATTAAACCAAATAATTCGATATGATCTACCTAACGAGGCCAATTAGGTAATTTTCTAGGTATAAGACATGAAATTAAAGGGAAAAAAAAATAGTCCCCATCTCAATCCCTTTCCTGGACGTGTAGAATCTTTAGTCATCTAATAGAACCAAAAAAATATTTAAAAAAAAATACTTTTTAAAAAAAATATATGAAAAGAAATTTTTTTCCCCATAAAATAAAAGAATTGTTTTTTTTTTTTATCTACCTAAAGTGATGTGATGGCAATCCTTAATTCCTTATAATTGATTATTTCAGACCAAACCCATAAGGCTCTGAAGTCTCTTTCTCTCTAAACACAGACAAAACCATGGCTTTGGAACTATGGGAAACACTGAAAGAAGCCATAACAGCATACACAGGACTATCACCAGCAACTTTCTTTACAGTTGTAGCTTTAGGGTTAGCCGCTTATTATGTGATATCAGGTTTTTTTGGTGGGTCTGATAATCATCAACATGTTCCAAGACAATATGAAGAGCAGATGCAACCTTTACCTCCACCTGTTCAACTTGGTGAAGTCACCGAAGAAGAACTAAAACAGTATGATGGTACTGACTCTACAAAGCCTTTGCTTATGGCTATTAAGGGTCAGATCTATGATGTTTCTCAAAGCAGGTAAAGGTTCAATCTTTTTTTGGTATTTTTGGTTGTTTTTTGCTTCTGGGCTGTGAGAATTTTTGGGTTTGTTTTCTTTTCTGGGGTGTTGGGATTGTTGTGTTTTTTTGGGTCAAAGTATTAGCTTGTAAATTTTTGGAATTTTGGTTTGAGGTTTTAGTTGATTCCAAGAAATCACCCTTCTTTTCCTTGTTTGACTTTTTTGGTGTTCTTTGTTTTGATGGTTGATGCAACTTTTTTTTCGTTCCTGTGGTTGATGCTATTTTTTTTTCTTGTTCTTGCGGTGAATCTCTAAAAAGGTGCTGCTTTTTTGTGAATTTGTCGGTGAAAAGTTGCAATTTTTCAAATCCTTTTTAATGGATTATGAGTGTTAAGTTGACGTGTAAATCTTCCTTTTTCTCTCCCTTTGTGATAAAGACTTGATTTTGAATGCATTATCTGGGTAATTCGATAGTTTGTGGTTTTCTTAACTTTTTGTTTGTGTTTCACTTGTTTGTCAGCAATTTTATGGTGTGGTTTGAATTTAACCAATGGATGAGGCTTCATTCAGACGCTGAACAATAAGTAAAAGACTAAAATTTTGCTTTCCGGCAGTTGTTTTCACATTCTTTTGTACCTTGGATTGCTATAAGCCATAAAAAGATTATGTATATGATCAAAATTATAGACTTGACAGCTCATTTGCTGCTACTAAATGAATGATATTGAGCATCATGAACATTGTGGAGGAAGGTTTATGTTGTGTATCTGTGACCTCGCTCTATATTCCATATTTGCTTCTTTGTTAGTGGTGAGTTTTGGTCTATCCCTGTGCTTGCTATGAGACATTTGTGAATCTTAAGCATACCAATGTGCTCATCCTCAGCGTTGGTGTACCTTAATTGTTGTTATATGTGATGAACTAACAATGACTAGGACCCTGTTTGGACATGATTTCAGCAAATCTTCTTACCCTTAAATGCAAACTATAAGTACAATTACATCATGCATTTTTTAATCAGATGACCTGACTCCTTGGAGGTATAAGACCCAAAGGATCTGTTTGCCACCTCTTTTTTTCAGTGACTTGTAATTATATGCAGTGGATGTTAACAATGACTGTGAATTATAATCTCATTTCAGATGAGGGTTGGATATTAATCTAGTATGAGACCATGAATTCTGTGTATGAGGATACTCTTATGGTTTAACTATTCTTTCAATGTACATTCTCTACACAAATTTAGTGCAGAATCTTCTAAGCTTGCTGCACATATTTGTCACAGGATGTTTTATGGACCTGGCGGACCTTATGCATTGTTTGCTGGCAAGGATGCTAGCAGGGCTCTAGCAAAGATGTCTTTTGAAGATAAAGATTTAACCGGTGATGTCTCTGGTCTTGGTCCATTTGAATTGGAAGCCTTGCAGGACTGGGAATACAAGTTCATGAGCAAATATGAAAAGGTTGGGACAATCAAGAATACAGTTCCAGTAACTGATGGAACCTCCACCAGTGAACCTGCTGCAGAGGCTACAGAAAGTGATGCTTCTAAGCCAGCTGAAGATGGTCCAGCAGCTACTGCACATGTCGAAACCCCCGCTGTTGCTGAATCCAAGGAGGAATAGTGTTGCCTTCGAGTGCTCATTTGAAGTCGGCGAAACATCCCCAATGAAGAAAGAGTTAATGTTTGAACGCATGTTTTTGGTGGATCTTGCCACTTGCATTATGTTTTAGCATCTTGCATTTCTCAGTCTAAATACTCCTATTATAAACTTGCTTTAATTTTCAGTCTGTTAACTAATAAATTGGTTATATAAAGGGTCAATTTTAACTTGTGTTGTTGTTATGATTGTAGCTGTTGGTCAGCAATCACTGTGATGGATCATGTATTATTATTTAAGCTACAGGAACAAGAAAATGAAAATCTCTTTATGCCAGCATAGTGTATTTCATAAATCCCAAGCTATGCTGAACTTTGAAGCTAAGCCTTGGAAAGAGGAGAGAAGCAAGTCGAAATGCCCGCTGCTTCTCGTATGCATGATATGGAATTACTAATGAACAGCTACACAATCCCATTACATTTTTCTCAGCATGAACCTCAATTTCAGAAATGAAAACAGTTTTATGGAAGTCTGGCTGTTCAAAGTGAACGCTTCCCATGGTTGGCAGAGGCTCATCTGTAGCACTTTAGACCTCTCCAAGTTGCATATCTCGTGCAAATTCAGCTAAACCCGTGAACCATGTGTTTGGCCGACAACCAACTGTAAGTTGATTATATACTGTGTTAAATGTCAAAATTCCAGCAATAGAAAATTTTCTAAGCATTACCTTAAAAACTAAATGACGTGGGTGTTTTAATGCAGTTTAATTCACAGTAAAATATAAAATATACCTTGAGCTATAGGAAAATTATCTTTAAACTTTTTGGTCAAAAAAAATTGAGTCTTTTAAGTGGGGGTGATGATGTTTATTTTATTTTTTTCATATAAAAAATACTCTTTTACTTATAAAATCAATAAAATATAGAATTGTTGACAACAATTTTTTTTTTGGCTTTCCATAAACTACTTAGTAGTAAAAATATATACTTACCCCTAGAGTAAAAAAGATAATTATGCTGCTCGACAAGAATATTTTGGGGTAATTGAATTTTAATTTATAGTGCAATTATATCTTTAATCATAAGAGAGATGAAACATAAGCTTAACATATAGAGTATTTTTGTACTTTCATATGGGTATTTTGTGTAGTTGTCAGGGTTGGGGGGTATTTTGATATTTTTATATTTTTTAAAAATTTCTTAATGCTTAAAGCTGGTAGAGCTGGTGTCTCCGTCATTTAAGCAACGCATGTGATGTCACCCGGTTGACGTAATTAACCTTTCGCCATCTTCTTAAATGTGTCGTTATGTCTTCTTTCATTTGGAGTGACGCGTGATAGCTGAATGTGGTCATATTGTTGCCGGTGGTAGTTTGATTTTTTTTTCCTTCTTTTCTCTTTCCTAATAGGTAATGTATATCATTGTCTTATCTATTTTTTACTTTTCAATTCAGTCCTTATTATATTAATTTCTTATTTTGTTCTTTTTTCATTTATAAAAATTCTTATTCTTTTCAATTTAGTCCTTCAATTGCAATTTCTTGTATGTTTGGTTTTTCATTTCGATCCCTGTTTTTTTAAGTTTCAATTTTGTCCTTGATATTTTTGTTGATTTTTTTTTAATTTCATCATTCAATCAAATTTTAAGTTGTTTTTTTTTTAGTTTGATCCTCATTCTTTTGATTTTTTTCCTTTTATTAAATCTATTTTTTAATTCAATTAAACCTTCCTATTGAAAAATCTTATCCCTCTAATTAATGTTTTTTCTCACCCTTATTTTTTTTTATCCTTTTGTGTAATTATTTTTTTCCTTGTTTGATCTTTTAACATTTAATTTGTTGGGAATTCAGTTTCGTATGATCTTATTGTTCTACATCAGTTTTTTTTTTAACATTAGTTTTGTGATTATCTTCAAGTTTTTTCTATGAGTTTATTTCGGTTTCGTGATTTAGATAAGGATTTTTACATGTATTTTTTTAATATAAGTTTTTTTTTAGTTGTTCTGTTTTTATTTTATTTTTCAAGATATTATTCTAATTTATCTATATTTTTTTTACAAATAAAGTTTATTTTTTAAAATAAAAAATTTTCATTTTTAAATTATATTGTTAATGTGTTTGGCCTTACATAATATTTTTTATAGCGCGAGTTTATTCGGTCAGTTTTAGTTGTATTATTTTATCTTTTAAATTATAGTTTTTTTAGAATATAGATTTATCTTTTATTTATTTAAATAAATAAATTTAATCAATACAATCGGATATAAATTTTATTTTATATTATAAAATATCTTAATCTCGCTTGTGTAAACTTTTTATTTATATTTTGAATTTTTTATATAAAAAACCACGTTGAAACAACTTGTATACTAAATATTTTTTTGAAAAACTTTACAACCTACTAGTTAAATGACTGTATACTGTAACTAGTTTTACCCGACGAACTTTAATCTGCTGCAGATGTTGATCCCCAGTGCTCTCAAATTTCTCCACCGAGACGAGCTTTGCAATTAACTTGAATGAAAGCAGGGCAACTGTTGGATCACAGTGGTAACTCTTAGAGGTAGCAAATTTCGCTTTCTTTGCGCTGGCAGCTTGAAGGCGATCATCGAGCTATCTTATCAAACACGTACACTCTATTTAATGCCTTGTCCCCTCTTTTGCAATGGCATGCCAAGATTTAATTTGTCTTGTGATTCGTGCCTTGCCGACTAATTCCATGTTTAATACCTCAAATTGATTTTTATTATCAGATTTCAGCTCTAAACATGATGAGAAACACATTCTTGTGAAAGAAGTTATGGACAGATCATCTACTTTTGTCATATGAAGATTTCATGAGTTTTGAGGAATATAGTGGACAACAAATTTACACAGTTGAGTTCATCTCTTGAATTTTGAGGCCATTCATTTCAATCCTAGTTACAAGTCCCTGGAAAGTTGAGTTGATATGATATTTAACCAAATCAAGGTATGAAATGGTCGAGATTGGAAGGGCTTTCAGCCTGCATTCATTACTCCATCAATCATAGGGATCTGAGCAGTCTGAGATAATTAATCGTTTTGCTCCTTGAAAAACTTGGCCTTTTCTCTTAACCCTTTTTTAAGGGCACCTGTTGCTGTCAATTATATGGGGTAGGGCTACCAAGTAATAGAAAGATGGGTACTGTTCGTGTTTTTCAAATAGGATTGGATTGTTAATTTGGCCCTGTCTCCCTTCCCATCAGGTTGCTTGATCCCCTTATAAAGACATTAGACCTACTAAAAATTACTCAAAACATCCTTTGTTTCTCTACTTGAAAACCATATCTTAGAACCTCTTTTTTTCATCATCTCATCAAGACTCAAATCATGAGAATAGCTTATAGCCCTTTACTCCCACTTCTAGTTTTCAGCACAATCATGCTATCTTTACTCCATCCTTCTACTTGCAGGCATATCAGCCGAGCTGCCCATGAAGAAGAACAGCAACTTAACACCGAGTTCTCTCTCCCACTCCCTCAGCACCTGCCGGCTATTGCTCACACTGTGAAATTCAATAAAGACGACAAGGTCCAGAAGTTGTATGCTGCATCTCATAAGCTTGTCCCAGGTGGACCTAATCCACTTCACAATTGATTGGATTTGTCGTTTTTTGTAATTATCTGTTTCCATGAGAAATCCTTGATGCTGCTTTGGAGACAGAAAATCCACTTGGTTCCTGGAAAGAATGAAAGATGGCCTCCCTCTCTGTATTTCTTTCATTCTTCCCAGGAACCGAAGTTAGATTGAGTTGTAAAAGTACATCATGTATTAATTACCATGCTTAGTTTGTGTCGTAGTTAATTAAGCTTTTAAGGAAAATGTAAGCTCATTTTTTCTCCTCGCGAGTGTGTTGCGGTAATAGTCCCACTTGACTGTATAATTGTGACATGTGAGCTGTGCATCATAGCTTCAAATGACCATGTAATCCAGTCAAAGTTAGCCACTGTATGGTCACTTATTTTTAGTTATCTTGAAATGCTTCAAGAAAATTACCTAGCAAATAAGGTGTGTTATATAATGAAGAGGAAGCCAGTGATCAAAGCATTGATTACTGAGAGGACCGTGCAGCCAGTAGGGACACTGAAGACATAAAAAACTACAAACACTAGGCTGGGGTTGGCAGCTGACTTTATAGTTGGAAGATTCCAACCTTTTTTCTTCTCTTCTTATCTTTATGTCTTTAACCTATAAAATCATGCGTCCATACAAATCTACTTCTTTGCCCTGTTTGGAACGCGTACATGGCAGTGATTGTATCAGCGTTTGGAAACGTGGATGTAACCACAGCCGTGCCCATGTTCTATATAAGGCCTTAACCTATATATTCTAGCTATGAACATTGCACTTCCTAGACCCTATTTATTGTTGGTATAGGATGACGGTCAATTAATGTGCTTGATATATAGAAAGAAAATTTTCTAAATGTCTGACTGAAATTATCTTGAAATTGATCACATGGATGGCTAACAGAGCATAGAACAGAAGGATTTGAAATCTTCATATCGAACTGTGCTGTTAAAACCAACTTGACTAGCTAGTTAAGCACAATTGAGGAGTTGTTTAATTCTAATACATTCCCTTTCAAGAACATATACAAGGAAAGCTCAAGGCAGTGAGTACGCAGTTAACAAGATGGATTATAACAAACCCTAATTAAGATGTATGCTTGGTGATCAAGGAAATTTGCTCTCTCTCTCTCTCTCTCTCTCGACTTCTTCAAACCTTGAGAGTTGAGACCACCATTCAAGAGGATTTTATTCTCTTGAATACACCAAATCGACATCGATATATATAGAGGGTGTGTCTTTAAAATCATCTGTGAAAAAGATTTATAATAGATGGTTGATAAGGAAGCAGTTCTAAGATAAAAAAGAGGGGGAGAGGGAGAGCGAGGGAGAAGCATTATAATAGATGGAGCTCAATTCTTGACAAGAATTTTAGCTGAAACCAGGCTGGTTATGCGCTGACTTTTCTTATTCAAAGGAGACCAAATTATTATAGATTAATTCAAGTGTCATGCACTGTTCTTTCTGCATCATCTTCAGTCTAGAGATTGGTTATTTCATTGTTTTTCCTGCAGAACCCTATCCTATGTATAGCTGGTGCTCACCAACTCCCTCAGCCATCCTCCTGCCTCTCAAGATTCCAAGTTATGCTTCGTGCTTGATGAGCCCAACCTTACAAACCTGTCACTACGCACAAATTTTGAAAATATTTAAGGCGCTGATCAGTTTTTATGCTATCTCTTATGCTTATTTCATGCTCAATATCAACACCCTAACATCACTTCACACGGCAAAATTAATAAAAAGATGTCCATTCATTTAATCTCTAGCTAGCTATATCCATCGATCCACACGTCATATTTGCCTTAGATAAATTGGCGAAGCCTGCACGCTGATAGAGTCAACTTGGATTTATCAGTTTAATAAACAGGAAAGCCACCTACTCTACTGTTTTTTAGTCTCCATGGGGATCAGGCAATGCAATTTGGCAGCATTGCATATATATTGCCTTTTTGAAAGACAACTACAGAATGCATATTCTATTCTTTTCCTTAACAAAAACATTCTACTGTAAGAGATTATGCTATCTGTAATAAGAAACCTGTGGCGTGGAGGGTTCAATTCTTGTGGCGTATGCAATCCGTACGTAGGCAGCCTCATTATGGAGAAATGCTTTGTATTCAGGAATTTATATTCAGGACAGGTTGTAGACTTTTTCTCAAAAAACTATAAATAATTATTATGTGAAAGTTATGTAAAAATATATATTCTTCCAAACATAATTATTAAAACCCTGTAGCAGGCCCACCTGTCCATTCGAGAGAGTTTTATTTTGAATTATTTTAGATATTATAATAATTTTTCGCAAATTCAACCTCATTCGAAAATTACTTGTTACCTGTAATTTTATTGACAAGCAAGATGTGCCCTCAACATTCAACATTCGAAGAATTTTGGTATTTAGATATTATTATTAGTTTTGATTATTAGGGTTACTAAAAATTTATATTATTATTAATTTTAAAATTTATAAAATTAATTGAGATGTACATACGTTAAATCAAATACTCGTATAAATATAAAAATAAAAATTCTGAGTTGATAATTTATGAATGTCAAATGGTAATAAACATAAGGTGGCCTGGCCTGACATGGCCAACCTTATAAATAAACTTCGAAGCTGCCTAATTAACCACACAGACAAAGTACAAACAACAAACCTACCATATTCCCCCTGCTCTAAAATCCATTTTCCTATCTATCAACCTCTCTGGTCTCTATATCCCCACCATTTTCATCATGAGGAATAAAAATCCTCAGCTGTTCCTTATTTTCCTGATAGTGTTCCTGGTACTCGTTCATGGCACCACTTGCCGCGATGCCAAAAGATCTACTAGCAATGGAGAAACAGTACAAGGGTCGAAAACCAAACATTCTTCAATGTTTCTACAAGCGCTTTCTTCCATTTTTAAGGCTTCAGAATCCAGCACTAACAACATCAAGGCACTTCACACCGTCTCGCGCAGGCTTGTTCCTTGTGGACCAAACCCACTCCACAACTGATCATCGAATCAACAAAATTCCAATCTGTTTCCATTTGTTGAAATATATATAGTGTTTTTAAAATATTTTTGTTGAATAATCTATACATATTTTCCCTATACATCCAGTTTTGAAGATTGCTGAATTAAAGTTTTTTTTTTTTTTCTGCGAGCACTAATTTGGACAGAGTTGTGTGTTATTGTCTCGATACACAAAAAACAGAAACAATCAAGGCAAAGAAAATATATTTATGTTTTTTTAGTTTAGAAGACATAAATTCACTTTGAAACCCTCATTTTTATTATATTTATTTTTAATTTCTTCAATTAAACATATTTCTATCTTTTTTTTTTTCTTATGGTAAAACATTTGCAGGACTGTTTTTTATACCGCTAGAATGATGTAGTTGAAGTTCTGGTTTGTCCAGAATTATTGATTTTGTATTGAACTGTTTATCAATAGCAAGTTAAACAATGATGTTCCTTTGCAGCAAGATTCTCTGGATCATGAACAACTCCTGAATTGTTTTGTTTTTCAAATGCTTACAGCCATTATTCCTGGCCTCCTGCCCACAGTTCATGCACACAAATTACTCACTTCTTCTTCTTTTTTGTTCATATTTTTTACATTGGAGCTAGCTACACAAGGGCCCATTATGCATTGGAAAAATAATCAAATATGCTCACCCACAAATTTCCAAGAACAGCATTTTATCTTCAACCCTAGAATCCAAATTGCCCCAGGTGCCTCCTGCATCAAATATCATGAATTTAGCACAATGTTTTGATCCATGGAGAAGAGGGCTTTTGTTTTTATTGGAGAATATGATGAAAAGAAAATTATGGAGTCCTTGTAATAAATCAAGAAGGCGTACGGGAACAATCAAATGAGACAGTCATAGAAAAATCAACCAAAAATATATATGAGCTCTCTCTTCTTCTTTTTTCATGATTTATTTTTTATAAAATACATTTGTGTCCAAATTCACATAGCCCGTGGCTTTAGTGATATCATCACAAGTTTAATTTAATTGAAAAAAATGCACAATTACGAAATATTATTTTGACTTTTCCATATATTATTTAAAAAATGCGAATTCTGTATAGTAATCACTTAATTTAATTGCCTTTATTAGCTGTTTAATGTGATGCACTTCTTGGAGGCATTGCAGCAGAATGCAGGTCTACTGGTGGAGGAACGGGCGGATCAGCTTTAATTTTATCCCATTTGACAATTAATAAAATTTGACTTTTGGTAGTGCTAAATAGCCAGGATTATCAGCAGCTACTTAGCTTGTTTTTGCTTCTGATTAAATAAAATAACGGTTTAAGAAAAATATTTTAAGTTATGATTTAATAAAAATAGATTTAAAAATTTATATTTAATTAAAATTGTTATAAGATAAGTTTTTGCGTGAATGATAAATGAAAAACAAGTTTTTATGAAGAAAAAATAGGTTATTTTAGTTTTTATAAAATTAGAGTTTTAAATATAATTATGGGACCGTATAGAAAAAAACTATTTGATTAACTAAATAGTTTTTGTTCCTGTAGTGAAGTAAAAAATAAAAGCTACTATAATATCAAATGGTTTCTTAATGAGTATTTGGTAATTTGATGTATAGTACTTTTCAATTTAAAATATAACAAAATAATATTTTTTTAATTTTTTTTATATTAACACATTAAAATAATCAAATTACCTAAAAATATTAATTCCTCTCATGATTCATGCCATCAAATGTTAAAATTATGTCTTATTCAATCCACTTGCACAAATCTTGAGCTAAAAAATTTATAATCGATCTATTTTTTAATAATTAAGATAGATCCTTTTTTTAATCTTGTTTTAAACCCTTCATTCGAAAACCTTATTCTTAAGTCATACCACTTCCTTAACTATTGAATTTGTATGGAAATTTTGGTCATTTACAAAGTGAAATTGTGTTTTTTTTTCATTGAAAATTAAAATTACATTTTATTTTTGAATAATTTTAGAAGCACACCTGTCAGTATACTTTCATCATAATTATTAAACCCGATATAATTTGATGGGTCAACTCTAAACTCGACCAACTTGACCTTTGACTCGAATTAAATTTTTTTTAAAAATCAATTAAGAATTAATTTAATTTGACTTGAAGAGTCAATCTACAATCCTAATGACTCGATTAAAATCTAATTTAACTTTAAAAAAAATATAATTTTCAAAACGATGTTGTTTTAATTTTTAATAAAACAATATCATTTTGATTAACCCGGACTAATTTAAATTAAAATATGTAACTTATAACCCAAATTCTGAGCCATATCAGGTGACAAGCCGGGTTTATCAATTTTTCCTTTTACACTGTTATGATCATGGTGATAAATTATTGAAGTGGTAGCTAAGCTTTGTTACAACCCTCTCTCACTTAGAAAGCTGTCCTTCCCCTAACCTCAAGCCCGC
>Ga0325410_1002617_pt1 | contig 20164 bp, 27 predicted proteins | sample PopdelMetagenome_16_FD_206182 | JGI IMG/M metagenome (GOLD analysis project Ga0325410, IMG submission 206182) | Populus deltoides microbial communities from Bellville, Georgia, United States - Xylem-PdIQD-R3 | ecosystem: Host-associated > Plants > Phyllosphere > Stem > Wood/Secondary xylem... | reverse complement strand
ATAATAATAATAATAATAGAAAAGTACTTTTCCAGCCATAAACGGTGAAACTGTATACCCACAGCGTTTATTTCGTTAGTGATAATGAGTAATAATCAGTAACAGTTACGAACCCAAAGGAGGAGAATATAGGAAAAAAGAAAAGAATTTGGAATCGATTCTTTCCATTTTTTTATTTGCTAAATTCCTCTTTTATTCTGAAATCACAATCCTCTCCAGAACTAATTCTTGAATCAGCTTTGATATATTGAAATCATTTTTAAAAAATAAAAAAAATGTATAAAAATATAACTTGGATATTTCTAATAAATCCCAAATCATCAACCAATAGTATAATACTACGAGATGCTTAATATCGTTTACGGTTTTCGTTGTCTGTTAGTAATTAAATAATCTCAAGTGAACAATTATAGTCATTAGAAAAGAAAAGAAAAGAAAAGAAAAGATGCTGTAATTATAACAATTTTAAAACCGTTATTTTATTATTAAATATGCTCAACAAAAGGATGTTGTAATTAATTACCCTGTAGTGTACACTACTGTATTAAAACAAAATCAAAATAACCTACCAAAAACAAAATTATATTATAATTTAAATTAAAAAAGACACAGGGAAAGACAAGAACAGCAATCCTATTCTCCCTCATCATCTCTCTCTCCCTCTCTCCACTTTATTTCTCTTTCTCCCTCTCTCGCTGCGCCTCCACACTGTCCCCCCACCACCACAACCACCACCACATCACCGAGCTGGATTCTCTCTCTTCTCTCTTACGCATCTCCATGCGCCGCTGGTTCAGCGGTTTCGTTGATTAACCCCCTCCCCTCCCTCTGTAGATACCCTTACACACGACCACAATAAACCCCCCCTCTCTCGTGATTCGAAAAACGACACCGTTTTATCACTTCCAGGAGCTAGGGTTTCGAAACCAGATATCCATTTCTAGAAAAAAACTTGTAAATATTATTGTCGTGTTTAGGGATTTGGATGGCATTGGGAGATTTAATGGCGTCAAGATTCTCCTCACAATCTCCAGTTGCTTTTGTATCGAACCATTATGATCATTATCCGTCAAGTCACGAAGATGATGCTATTGATGTAGCCAGAAGAGATGACAATAATAATAGTAATAATAATAGAGATAGAGATTCTGATACTGCTAGCACTAGTAATTACGGCGGAGGCAATGCCACGGCAAGCACCACCGCCACAACCACTACTAGTACGGCGTATTTGCCGCAGACTGTTGTTTTGTGTGAGCTTAGACACGAGGCATTTGAAGCTTCTGTGCCTACCGGTCCGTCTGATAGTGGACTCGTTTCGAAATGGCGGCCCAAGGACCGAGTAAGATACTGAGTTTTGATGTTTTGTGTTATTTTTTATGTTTTAGTGTTTGATTGAATGTGAATGAGTTATAGTTTTTTCTAGGGTTTTTTTTGTCAGCTATTCATTCTGGTGGATTTATGATTATGAAGAAAATTTGATCTTTTATGGTTGTTGTGTAGTTATTAAATGAAAAACACTTTTAAGAAAATAGTTACATGAATAGATAATGGAACTGTTGAGGTGAGATGAAATTATTGTTTGGGTGGGGAAGTTTTACAGTAGTGTTGCTACTCGGAGGAATTGTTGTATCACACTGGCAATTGGCTGTTATGTGATCACTGGAAACTGTGGTTTCTTGGTGGGTGGGGGTGGTTTGAAGAGGTTTTGATTCAATATAAATATAAATTGTGGCACTTAGACATTTTCCGTAAATGTTTCATAGAGGTTGTCTTACCTGTGACATTTAACATGGCATCCCTGGAAATGAATTACAGTTTATAGAGAAGTACTAATTAGGGTTTTGCTTTATTGGTAGAAAGTGTATGCCATCAATTACTTGACATCATATTAGCTTAGCAATTATACAAGGAAAATTTGGGTTTAGAAATCCTAATGTCAGTAAAAGTAACAGCTCGTCTGACCTTTGATGAGTGTTCTATGCTTTGTGAAATTTCCGAAACAAAGTGAGCTGAGGAAATTGAAATGCCAGTATCTTTTTTGCTTCTTCTTGACATTTTACTTTAGATGAAAAGGTCATTTAACTTTCAAAATAGTAAAGAGATTTCAATACTACTACAATGAGGGTTATCATATTGACCATGTGACTGTTGGTTGGTCGTGCCCTGCATAGCTGACTGTCTGCTGGGAAACGAACATGTCTACAGAGCTCCTGAAGATCCTTGATTTAGTCTTAGCAGTCTTTTGATGAACAGTTTTGATTTCTCTTTTTATTTGTATTTTGCCTTGAGCTTGCTTCTCTAGTTCTTAACTCTATCTGCTGCTATGGCCTAGCAAACATCTAATAATATTAAATTTGTGTTTGGAATTGGTGCTTTTGAGCTCAAAAAGTACCAAATTTTTGGGGTGCTATTCCTTGCTTTGGGAAAACATTGAAAATTCCCCAAAGGCATCAATTTAAGCTTAGCATTGCTGTAAGATGGGATGATAGTGTACAATGAATTTCCTAATTGGTTTTGTTGCTTTAGGGCTCCCACAGGGCTGACCACCTCTTTTCCTAGGATTGCCCTAGATTTTGGCAAATGCCACTAGATCTTGTGAATGAAACACGTGTATTAGGAATTGGGTGCTGATTTTATTGCTTGGATGGATTAGAAGAAAATGATGTAGCAAAAAGAGTAAATCATATCTGAAAATAGCTTCTTGAAAGAAAAATATTGAACGAGTTATTAACTAGGAGAAAAACTGCATGCATTTAGCAGTTGCATGTTGTGGGATGCCATTGCCTCCACTTGCATTGTTCACAAAAGAAGTTTTTTTCTTTGTATGGAATATTTTTCTTTCATTGATAATGGCTAGGATGGTAATATCTAGGACATCATGTTTTTTGTACTTGGCTATATTTCTTATCATCTCCATGTTGTGCCGCCACGGTAAATTTTTGTTCTAGATGCTTACAAGTTATATCTTCACATGTACTTGTGTTTGATTTAGCTCCCAACTTTTTGTGCAGATGAAGACTGGATGTGTAGCTCTAGTTTTGTGTTTAAACATCAGTGTTGATCCTCCGGATGTAATAAAGATATCCCCTTGTGCCAGAATGGAGTGCTGGACAGGTGCACTTTGAGCTGCTGATCTCTCCTATTAGTTTTAAATATTTGCCTTCTCTCTACTCATGCTCTGTATGCTGCTTTCACTTAAGCTTTTGTTTTAATATTAGAATTGTGTGGTTTATAAACTTTTTTTTAGAAGGCCAAGTGGTCAAAAGACCCTCGAACTTTTTGTCAAATCCAACTTGGCCCCTGGCTTTTCCTTTTTTTGATTTTGGTCCCTCAAGCTATCAAGTCAAAGCAGTTGATCATGGAGGCAGTAATTACAGCCATCTGTTTCTAACGAAGGTGGCCAAATGCTTTGACCTGATAGTTCGAGGGACCAAAATCAGAATAAAGAAGTTAGGGGTTAAGTTGGGTTTAACCAAAGTCCAGGGGCTCTTTTTACCAGTTAGCTTTTTAAGAAACTGTTGTGTGGTGCTTAACTTGTCTCGACTATTTGATTATTTATCTTACTGTTGGATTCATATAGTTGTAATGCTTTGTTGGTTGTATGGAAGGAAGCAATGTACTAGAATCTGGGAGCTTACTGCAATTTTTCAACTACACAATTTAAATCCAATTTACTTTCCCTATCATTTTATCTCCATGGCAAATAAGTGAAACATAATCAAGAAATGCTAAGAACAATCTCCTTTTATTCATGAATTTAAATCCACCCTTTTGAGGTTCTAATTTTCTTTTTTCTTGGCAGATCCACTTTCAATGGCACCTCAAAAAGCTCTTGAAACAATTGGAAAAAACTTAAGCATTCAGTATGAAAGGTGGCAACCTAAGGTGAGGGAATTCTTGACACTTCTTTCTTTGAATTATAGTTCCATTTATATTTATGTTTTTCATCTATTAACAGGCTCGCAACAAGGTTCAACTTGATCCTACTGTTGATGAAGTGAAGAAACTTTGTAATACATGCCGAAAATATGCCAAGTCTGAGAGAGTTTTGTTTCATTACAATGGACATGGTGTTCCAAAGCCAACTGCCAACGGTGAAATCTGGCTATTCAATAAGGTTTTACTTTTAATCCTTCAGTTGATGAGTTTTTTTATTTCACTGCTACAGTAATCTTTCTAGACGTTTTTATATTTAACATGCTAAAAATTTTCTTCATCACTGGTGTAGAGTTATACACAATACATTCCCTTGCCAGTCAGTGATCTTGATTCCTGGCTGAGAACACCGTCAATCTATGTTTTTGATTGCTCTGCTGCTGGGATGATAGTCAATGCATTTCTGGAGGTATTCAGCAATTGTGTCATTATAAGTTTCTTTCTATGTACCATTGACTGCTGTTTCATAAAATTTGATCTCACAATTTGAGTAATCTGATTCTAACATGGCTGTTACTATTCTTTAAATAGCTTCATGACTGGAATGCTTCTGGCTCTGCTGGATCAACGCGGGATTGCATTTTGCTTGCAGCCTGTGAAGCACACGAGACTTTGCCACAAAGTGATGAATTTCCTGCTGATGTGTTCACTTCATGCCTCACCACTCCTATCAAGATGGCATTGAAATGGTGAAGCTTTTATCTTTTTAGTTTTGATTGTTACAATCCATCCTTTCTTTTCCTTTCAGATAGCAACTTTATGACTTCTGGATAAGGATTTCCATGTTGTTTTTTCTCCTCATCACATTAGTTAGTGTTTTCTATTTATGTACCTTGCCTGTGATTATCCTCTATTCTTTTGTCGTCTGTTGACTTTACAAGGAATATTTAAATGTACTATGTTGAGTTGTCTTGATATTTGGAGTTTTCATGTGGTTCACTTCTGAAATGTTGTGGTAATTGATTATTTTTGTGGCAAGTACTTGTTAATCATTTGGTTTTCATCCATGTGCCCCAGGTTCTACAGACGTTCACTACTTTGTGACTCCCTTGACTACTCATTAATTGATAAAATTCCTGGCCGGCAAAATGATCGTAAAACACTTCTGGGAGAATTGAACTGGATCTTTACTGCAGTGACAGACACAATTGCTTGGAATGTTCTTCCTCGTGGTAGTTTCTTAGTAAAAAAATGATTTTTTGATTTTTCATATGTGCACTTCCTCTGATTTAGTTCTTCATTTGTCTCTTTCTTTGTTACATGTAGATAACACTTAGTTTTACTCTGCAGATCTTTTCCAGAAGTTGTTCAGGCAAGATTTGCTAGTTGCCAGTCTGTTCAGAAATTTTTTGCTTGCTGAAAGAATTATGCGTTCGGCAAATTGTTCTCCAATTTCTCATCCAATGTTGCCACCAACCCATCAGCATCATATGTGGTATTGTAGGAAATACTTGTTTAGTCAGCCCTGCAGTGTGTTCACATATCCATTTATCACTGTTTCACTAAGGTTCAATGCAGGGATGCATGGGATATGGCTGCTGAAATTTGCCTCTCTCAGCTTCCATCTCTGGTCGAGGATCCAAATGCAGAATTCCAGGTGTGTTCCATTGTGATACTATGCTACAATAAAATGGCATGAAATTTCTTCCGCCACAATTGTAATGAGCTTTTGGAAGACTGAATTTCTTTATTTATTTTTCATATTATTACCTTTTGTCCATCCAAAGCATAAAAATTTAATGTGTCTAAGCAATATGCCTTTCTTTTGATTCAGCCGAGTCCTTTTTTTACTGAACAACTGACGGCTTTTGAGGTGTGGTTGGACCATGGATTTGAACATAAGAAGCCACCCGAGCAGTTGCCTATTGTTCTTCAGGTGTGTGCCACTTAGTTCATGTTAATTTCAAGAAAATCATAAGTGGCTTTTTTTCCTTCTGTTTGTAATTACAAAAAACAAACTGGTAAAATGCTTTATACTAGGTTAGATTTTATCCACATCTGTGCCTGCTTAGCTAAATTCTTTTCTTTTGTTCTGTTTTCTGTAACTATTATCTTATGAGATCTTTTATTTATTCATATACAGGTTCTGCTAAGTCAATGTCATCGGTTCCGAGCACTGGTGCTTCTAGGGAGATTCCTTGATATGGGACGCTGGGCAGTGGATCTGGTACTTGCTGATGAATTCTTTGGTGCAAAAGCTTTTTTATGAACAAGTGCTCATGGATTGGGGTTTTATTATCATGGCATGATTGACTTGGTTTTTTTTTTTTCCTAGGCTTTATCTGTTGGAATATTTCCATATGTTTTGAAGCTGTTGCAAACAACAACACCAGAACTAAGGCAAATTCTTGTATTCATATGGACAAAAATTCTAGCGCTTGATAAGGTACATTTTCAAGGTCTTTTTAACTTTTTTGACAAGTTGGTGCATGTATGGTGTGCTATATTAAACAATATTTTGAATATTTTTGGTCTCTAGTGGTGGTTACTGGAGTAAAATACTCTCCACCTGTATTATAAATTAGCATAAGATGAAAGGGTGCAAATGATCATTTTTAGTGATGAAAAGAATTATCAAAAGGCAAGCTGCCAAGAAATGTTGAAATAATATTGTGCAGTTTTTGCCTCTGGGGCATGTAGCTAAAATACTATTTTCCTAGTTCATAAGACTACAACAGTGGCATTATTGTTCATCAAAGAATTACTTAGGCTGGAAATTTAACAACTATAAACTATATTTTACTGCCTTTAATTCCCAATTTTCTCGTGGCTATTATTCCTTTGTCAAAAGAATTTACCAAAGCTGGAAATTTTACCACTATTAGAATTACTTTCCATTTGATTGTTTTCTATAACAGTACTTAAGAAGTTCTTTCTTGTGGATCTCAGTCATGCCAGGTTGATCTTGTTAAGGATGGGGGGCATACATATTTTATTAGGTTTCTCGACAGCTTGGAAGCATATCCAGAACAGCGTGCAATGGCTGCATTTGTTTTGGCTGTTATTGTCGATGGACACAGGCGGGGCCAGGAAGCCTGTATTAAAGCTGGTTTGATTCATGTGTGCTTGAAGCACCTTCAAGGTTCAATGCCAAATGACACACAAACTGAACCCTTGTTTCTTCAGTGGCTTTGCCTCTGCCTGGGAAAGCTGTGGGAGGATTTCACAGAGGCTCAGATACTAGGTTTGCAGGCTGACTCCCCAGCAATATATGCTCCTCTACTGTTGGAGCCCCAACCAGAGGTTTATCTTTTTATTAGTTTGTTATCCTCAGCAATTCTTCTTGAGTTTGCTTATTTGTTGAACTACTTAATTACATAATCTATTCATTCCAGGTTAGGGCTTCTGCTGCATTTGCACTGGCCACCTTGCTTGATGTTGGGGGTGATGTCTGCAGGGATGGTGCTACTGGAGATGATGAGTTTGATGATGATGAAAAAATTAGAGCTGAAATTAGTATTGTTAGAAGTCTATTAAGCGCTGTTTCAGATGGAAGTCCTCTGGTCAGGGCAGAGGTTGCTGTAGGTATGTGTAGCCAACTATTAACATTTCTATACTTGATCGATTATGTTTTCTTTCTTTTAGTTTAGTGCTGTGAATATGCCTTCAATTGCAATTATCTTGTATAATTCAGTTGGGGGCAGGTTAATAACATCAACTATCGCTGGCGCCATGGTTAACATTTTGGAATTTAAAAGAATACCTGAAGTGCTACCTTCTCTTATCATTTTTTCTCAGCCCAATTTTGGTTATCATCTGTTCCGTGGGAAATTTTTTTCTTCTGTCAACAAATTAAAATAAAAATTTTGGGGCTTAAATCCCTAATAATACATCCTCCAAAGCCAGTGAGTCTACTAACATCTTTGGCAAAGCACACCAATTATTAAAGCTAATTATATCTCTGGTGGATCATTTATTTGATCCCTACTTTTCAAAATGACCTTTATAGGTTTTTGTACTCATAAAAGGCTGTACAAAGATTAGGAGGCAACATAAGACTTTTTCCCGTGAAAAGCAATGTTTTTTGGTGTCTTTTTGCCTCTTCATGTCCACTTTGTTTCTTCACCAGTTCTGGGGCAAGTGTAGGGGTATAGATGTGTGGGGCAGTCCATATTTTTTCTCCTATTTCATGTTTGTTTTAGTGAGTCCCTGGGATTACAATTGTGAATCATGAATGAATTCAGTTCTCTTTGTGCAGCTCTGGCACGCTTCGCATTTGGCCACAAACAGCACCTCAAGTCAATTGCTGCCTCCTATTGGAAACCTCAGTCTAATTCTCTACTCAACTCATTACCTTCTTTGGCCCATATAAAAGCTACAGGTAGTGGACATGCCAACCCTAATCAGTATGTGCCACATGCAAGTATTGTTTCATCTCAATTTGGCCCTCTGACAAGAGCTGGTAGTGACAGCCCATCCGTGGTTCGAGATGGAAGGGCTTCCACTAGCAGTCCTACTACAGCTGGAATTATGCATGGATCACCATTATCTGATGATTCATCTCTGCATTCTGATTCTGGTATATTGAATGACATTGTCAGCAATGGGGAAGTACTCCATTCAAGGCCAAAGCCTCTGGATAATGCATTATATTCCCAGTGTGTGCTGGCTATGTGCACTTTGGCCAAGGATCCTTCTCCACGCATTGCAAGCCTTGGTCGAAGGGTACTGTCGATTATTGGGATTGAACAAGTGGTGACAAAATCTGTAAATTCCACTGGTAGCAGTGGTCCCAAAACTTCATCTCCAAGTCTTGCTGGACTGGCTCGTTCATCATCATGGTTTGACATGCATGCAGGTAACTCTTCTCTTTATATCTTTTTACCATGATTGTACTGTCACTCCAAGCAAGTGATTGTGTCAGCTTATTTATCTGCACCTTTATCTTTTGATCTTCTCTAATCTTTAATTTTGGAATATTTTTGACAGGTCACATTCCTTTGACATTCAGAACTCCTCCTGTCAGTCCTCCACGATCAAGCTACTTAACAGGAATGCGTAGGGTGTGTTCTTTGGAGTTCAGGCCGCACCTTATGAATTCTCCAGATTCAGGATTAGCTGATCCTCTTTTAGCTTCTGTTGGATCTTCTGGAGGCACAGAACGGAGTTTGCTTCCTCAGTCAACTATCTACAATTGGAGTTGTGGTCACTTCTCAAAGCCACTTCTCACCACACCGGATGATACTGAAGAAATATTAGTTAGAAGGGAAGAAAGGGAAAAATTTGCACTGGAACATATTGCAATGTGTCAGCACTCTTGTGTGTCTTTCTATTTGTTTTCTCTTCTTTTATTTATTTATTTTTGTACGATTTTTTAGTTGAGCTGATGAAATGTTCATTTTCTTGGCCAGCTGTTAGCAACCTTAATAACAGAATTGCTAGTTGGGATACAAAGTTTGAAACTGGTACAAAGACAGCCTTGCTGCAGCCTTTCTCTCCTATTGTGGTTGCTGCTGATGAGAATGAACGAATTAGGTAAGCCAGTCTTTATTCAATACATCTTTTATGGAGTATTATTTGAGTTTCTCAGGGCTCTGTTTTGACATGCCAAGTATGGTCGCAGATTAATGACATTGTATGATGTCATGATTTCAAAAGTTGGGAAACTTGCATACATTGTACAATATGCCAACAGGAACTACTTCTCAGTGGCTCTGGCTTCTTGCTTAAGTTCATCTTTAGTCCTGTTTATCCTGTTACCTTTTGCATCTATTAAGAACAATTCAGCATGTATTCTACCTAAATTCTACTGATACTACAGAAAGGCCTGGGCAAACAAAAACTGGAGTATGGATTCTTTTGTTTTTTTCCCTGGTGATAGGCAAATAATTTTTAATCTTTTCTCTGATATTGATCTCTTGAGTGATGTGTGATGCTTGTTTCTTTGAAGGGTGTGGAATTATGAGGAAGCTACCCTTCTGAATGGGTTTGATAATCATGATTTTCCTGACAGAGGAGTTTCGAAGCTGTGTCTTGTAAACGAGCTAGATGACAGTTTGCTCCTTGTTGCTTCATGTAATGTTTTTTTACTGATTTTTAATTCATTTCATGGTGGCTAGACTGGTCCTTTATTACAATGCTTGGAATCATTTTTTCCATACTTGTTTTTGCTGCAGGTGATGGAAATATACGGATTTGGAAAGACTACACTGTGAAGGGTAAGCAAAAGCTTGTCACTGCATTTTCTTCAATCCAAGGTCATAAACCCGGTGTGCGGAGCTTGAATGCTGTTGTGGACTGGCAACAACAATCTGGATATCTGGTACATACTCACTTAAGTTTGTCTTTGGTACTGTTTTTATATTCGTAATGTGATGTTCATAATAGTTTCTTCTATTTTTAATGTTGCTTTCCTAGTATGCTTCGGGTGAGATATCATCCATCATGCTTTGGGACCTGGATAAAGAGCAGCTTATTCATTCTATTCCTTCATCATCAGATTGTAGCGTCTCAGCAATGGTGAGTTTTGTTGTTTCCTGGGGTTGTTTTTGAAAGTAGTATCATTCTTTGCTACAATAGATAATAGCAGAACTAAGTTAGAATTTATGAAAAGTGGCAAATTTATAACATTGTAGTTTTGAAGAGATTCCTTTGTTCTTTTGTTTATGGTGTGCTTGTGGATGTGAGAATGATTCAGGCACTTGTGTAATGAGAATAATAGAGCTTCTGATGGCATGAATATATCTTTAATAAATGTAAAATGGTTCTTTTCGTATTATTATTGTCATGACCTTTTGTACCTCATTTTTTCCTTTCTTATTATTTTACTGTTCAAGTTTTATGGGGTAGGCTCTCATATAACACCACTGCTATCATTACTATGTAATAACACTAAGAAAACGTTATCACGCATGTACCTATTGGTGGTAAAATGCAGATGTGTGATTGGCTATAGGAGCATTAACAAATACCTTTCTTTTCATTTGTGACAATGATGCTTGCTGGATACATTAAATGTTGTCTTACAGATTTTACCATTGTCTTTTGCTGATGTTCAATTTTTAACTGATTGTGCTTGAGAGCTTTTCCCTATCATCATAAACCGCGGAGTTAAAAGAAATCTTGTCAGGGTTTGTAGAAAGCTGTTTCCAACTGAATGAAACCCAGCCTTGGATCCAAAGTCTTGCTTCTCTGTTCTGTTCTAATTAGTGCTAGGTGTGGGTTTTTTTTTTTTTCAATTTTCTTCCCTCTTACTCCAGTATTCAAAATGTGTAATACCGTTATTCCATCTGATAAACCTTTTTCTCTTTCTGGAATTGCTGTTGCAAGGAATATATTGGTTTATTTTTACTTAAACCTCAGAGCGGTGTTTTTAGAATACTCCATAAACTTTTAGTTTACCCTGCCACAGGTTTCATCCATTATAATCATATAATCTGCAAATAATAAAAATCATGGTGTATCATCTTGAATATGGACAATTTCTCCATCATGAAAGCAAAAGGTAGAGGCCGCAAACCAAAAGGACTGTCCGGATGGTAGACTCTTGATGCTACCCATCCATGATGGATAAATAGTTCATGTCCCTCCCAATAGTCCTCACCCTTGTAATTATCCTTTATACATTCACTTGTTCCCCAGCTCCACAATAGGACCTCCGGTACATTTTCTAGAGTGATAGAAAGTTTATGGAGGTCTCTTTTTTTTCTTTGCATTTGCATCAGCCTCATTGGGAATAATATAGCCTTAATAGTTGCCTGGCATAAAAGTGAATTGGTTTTCTCATGGAGTAGCATTTTAATGTGCTGCTCTGGTGCTTATCAAGGATTATTCTCCTTCACCACTTATTTGCATAGCAATTTGCTTTCTATAGCCAGTGACTAAACGTTGCAGTTCTTGGTACTACATGCTTCAATAGAATCTTCAAATTGAATTCATATGGATAAGGTTGTTCCATGCCCAAAATTGGTTATGGGCAAAGATTATGTATGTAAATCGCAAATCATGTCGAAATTTAAGAATGTTTATAATTTTTGTGCACTATTGTTTCTGCCACCATATCAAGCATCCGCATCTTTAATTATCTTTTATTTATTGCTATTTGGTAGTTTATTTCATATCCGCTGTCATCATTAGTAACTTGTCAAATCTGTTGAATGATCTTCATTTATGTTTATCTGTGCAGTCTGCTTCTCAAGTTCATGGAGGTCAATTTACTGCTGGTTTTGTGGATGGATCTGTCAAACTCTATGATGTCCGAACACCTGAAATGTAAGCACTGCTCATAAAGTGTTCCTCTGGCTCTGGCATGGCATAAATGTTTGCTTGTTTTTGACGTTTTGATAAGTTTGTTACTGTTACTACCTTTTTTATGATAACAATCCCAAATTCAAATATACTGGTTCCTAATGCTTTACAGTGAAACAAGTAATGGGATTGTATGTGATGGAACGTGTTTGGGATTTTATCATATGATGAAATATGTTAATCTTATTATAGACCAGACTATTCAGTAACTTATATTACAAGCTCAAAAGATATATTACTTTGCGTTCCCTTTTAACTGTCGTATTTTTTCTAATCTTAGGCTTGTTTGTGCTACTCGGCCGCACACTGAGAATGTAGAAAAAGTTGTGGGGATTGGCTTTCATCCTGGGCTTGATCCTGGAAAGGTAACAATTGCACTTTGTGATATACTTGTTTGTTTAGACTGCTGGTGGATTTGTATCTTGCCACAATTCTCTTTTTCTCTTGTTTTCTTTCAGATTGTCAGTGCATCCCAGGCTGGTGACATGAAGTTCCTGGACATGAGAAATTATAGAGATCCCTATCTCACGATCAAGGCCCACAGGGGCTCACTCACAGCTTTAGCTGTTCATAGGCATGCCCCTATTATTGCCAGTGGATCGGCAAAACAAATTATTAAATTATTCAGTCTAAATGGTGAACCATTAGGCTCCATTAGATACCACCTAACCATAATGGCCCAGAAGATCGGTCCTGTAAGCTGCCTCACCTTCCATCCTTACCAGGTACTCCTTGCTGCTGGTGCTACTGATGCTTTATTCTCAATCTACGCCGATGACAACACTCAAGCAAGATGAAAGCACACTTCTTTACTGGTTGACTATGTCGTAGTTTTTGGTGGCTGCACAAGCACTGAATGATTTGTTAATGTCACCTATGCTAGTTTATGGCTTCAATTTATCATCAGATGTGACAGTCGACCATGCCAACACCTGTCTGCGATTTGACGTCCTGAATCGCGTGCCAGATATTTCGTTAGCCTCCAGTGCTGAGGGTCAGATGGTGAGAAGAAGTCCTGCATGGTGTGGGTGGGGGGCAAAAATGTGTAAATAATTTATTTTCCTTTGGTGTGTTCATTAATCGTTTCTCCTTGTTCATTTTTATAAGCAACACGTGTCACTACATAATTGGAAGTGTTGCTAACAGATGTTTATAATCAGTTTATCATTCAATCCCAGAATATTTTAATAGGTTTATGGTTCCATAGGCTTATGTATAGCTTGTAATTAGTTGTCGAGTTTGCCCCGTGTAACCCCTTGACCCTTTGAAAAATCCTCTTGTTTCAAGCATCCAGCAAGGCCGAGAATGGTGTGATTGAGATGTTAAAGACAGGATGCCCCCCCTTGTATCATCTCGACCATCAAATTAGAGTGATAAAAATGTCCTGCGGCGTTTAATATTCTGAGAAGACGCTAAAGGTCAAACTGGAACGGGGCCAAAAACATTCAGGGGGGAGCCAGTTATACGTATGCATGCCTAGAATATGTTTGATCACACCACGGAAGTTCTACCTCCACAGATGGCACCGTGGAAGGAGTGATGAAGCCAGGACAAGCTTCCAATGAAGAGCCTGGCTGCTTTTCGCAATTCAGGTTAATTGAAGATCAAAACCACTAAATCCCACATCAATTTCATATATCGGGAAAATCATAGGCAAGTGCTGAGATAACCAGCAGAAGCTACCCAGGAGGTGGATGTACGACCCATCAATGGGGGAATGCAGAGCTATCATCGCCTCAACCTTCTTCGACATCTAAAAATGAACCTTCTTACACACCCCAAGGCCCAAACTGAAAGACCACACAACAGGCATTAGCCATATTCACAAATATATATCCAGTTTGTTCACCCTATTCCCCACTAACATTTCACTTCCTCCCACCCACCATACTTTCGCCAGATCATCCCAGGCTTGGTGGTCTGCTGCTAGTCATTTTATACCTTCCATCCGCATTTCCAAGAACATTTAGATCTTCAAACAACCTGTATGGGGGAACAAAGGACTGCTTTTTTCCTGGAGCTGCAGGTATCCTAGAGGCGGAACTCATCCAAGGATCACCATTCATGGTTGATCCATTGCCTGCTTTTGTGGAAAATGAGTTAAATTGTTGCACAGGTCTAGCAGCTTGCACCGGTGTATAAGATGCAGTTTTGTTGGCCCGGGGAGATGAAAACATATTATTTGTAGCAGACATGTGATTTTGGTTGTTGAGATTACCAGTTGTAGCTGCCCAGGGTGGAGGTGGGTAGCAAGACGAGTACCGAGGATGTTGCAACTGGAACTGAGGTTGTAATTGTGGTTGAGATTGGGGCTGCAAGTACAGCTGAGGCTGAGGCACTGCTTGCTGCTGGGGTTGGGGTTGGGGTTGGGGTTGGGGTTGCAACTGTTGCAGAGGTTGAGATGGAGGTGGTAACTGGTGCTGCTGAGTTTGATGCTGTAACTGGGGTTGAGATGGAGGTCGTACTTGGTGCTGCTGAGTTTGAGGCTGGGCCCATGGAACGACATAGCTGTTGTATGGAATGGGCCCATGGTTTACAGGATAAGTTTGAGAGACATATGGATAACCTTGTGTATTGGAGGAAACATGTATTTGAGGCATGGTTTTGGAGACTGGTGGGGTGTGAGGGGAGGTTGATGTTGACAAGGTGAGGCTCAAAAGGTCAATCATATCCTGCTCTTTCATGGTTCTTACTGGTGCAGGTGGATCAGGAAGAGCCAGAGCATTGCATGGGGAAGAGGTTGATGCAATGGGCACGCCAGCATCCAATGGCACAAGAGCCCCGTTTGTTCCACATGAGCTTTGAGATGACATGGAACGTGTTTTGGAATGCCTGTGTTCACAGAACAAACAAGTGCAATTACTGCTTCGAGATAAAACCAAAGTCTTGGTAAACACCCATATGATGCAGAGCATGAACAAAGGAAACGGATAAATAATTTGTAAGATCTCCATAAAGGTTGGCCAGCTACCATAGTAAAATAAATTGAGTGGTCTTTTATTCACCAATTACTGCTCCTGTCGCTCCACATACTGGCCATAGTTATGGTCAAGGTTTATTTCCTACCTCATGATTGCTTTACGATGGGTTCCGTACTCGTAGATCTGCTATCTCCCTTGTGTATGTAATGTGAAAATAATTTAATAGTTCAGGTCACCAAAGAAAAATTATATAAGATTATTTTCATAAGCATGATCTACCTCCGAGCTAGCTGTGCGAAGCCATCCTCCTCTTCATCCTCTTCATCTATAGCACTCCTTGTCACATTAGGAACTGGTGTGGTGGAATTAGTTGTAGATCTTGGGCTGGCATCCCTTGCTTCAGTTGGCTTGATGTCTGAGGACCATCCTTCACTTGGTTTGGCGCATAAGCTTGTAACTTGAGTTGGCATTGGAGAGCCAGAAGCAATAGCATCATGTTTTGCAAGCAAGATTTGCATACTGTCATTTAGTTCAAGACCCTTACCAAGAAGTTCCTCGTCCCTGCATCATGACCAAGGTACTTTCAGATATTCATACACCAGACTGCATGGGATCAGCACACACATGCATGGAGAAACAAAGGCAAGCATACAGTTACCAGTCTTATATCAAAAACATGTTTTCAGCAAAATAGACATCTAACGAGTAACTGACCCAGTTGTAGCTAGCATCTGCATCAACTTTTTCTGGTTCGACCGACACCGGTCGACAAGATCAACTATCACTTCATCTTTTATAGCCTGAGAAGACAAGCAGGACCACATCTCAAATATTTTCCTCAATTGTTTCGCTAAGGTAAAAAGTTCACTGCACATACCTCATGGTTTCCAGGGTCAACAGCTTGCAGCATATCATTCAAGAGCTCCATAACATCCCACATGGAATCCAAGCCTGACAAACTATGATAATTGAGAAAAATATCAGTCAATACAAAACATGAGATTTGGCAATTTTGAGAATACATCATAGACAAATACAACGTGTAAACCAGTGGTTGATCCTAACCTTAAGCATTCAATCTCTGCAGCCATTGTTTCATCAAGTCTTCTAGAAGAATTGCTAGGCATTCCATAACCAGGTTGGGTAAACCTCAATGTTGGATTGGTTGCCGGTGGTGTAAATATTGGAGCTGCATCTAATGATCGCTGGGGAAATTCAACTCCAGCACGCTGCCATTCGCACACCCCGTAACTAAAAATTAATCTTTCTGTATAGATTCCATGTAATATGGCATAATTTGTTAATTAACTACTATGAATGAAAAAACTTTTGATCTGGCTGTCATAAAGGCATGTAAGAGCATATGAGCAATATTCCATCCAAAGGACTTGGCTTGCATCTCATTTGAATGCAATCATCTATAGCATCATTTGATGGCACTCTTATTATGAATCATACGTTGTTTTTAACACGGATCAAATTAAATCAAGACCATATCTTTCTAGCATTAAAAATTAAATTAAAAACCAAATTAAAAAATTGACAGCGCACTGTAATCCACAACAATATTTGGTTGGATACAAAACCTATAAATTATGTTTAGATCAGGGGCTTATCAGTCTAGCATTCAATGATTATTGCCCCACTTCCAAAGTCAACCAAGTAAAAATTTCATGCAAGAGTTGGCACACATACTGAACCCAGCAAGAGCACATCAAATAAAATAATAGAATATTTTAGCGAGATACTTACCCTTAATTCCTCATATGCCCAATAATACTGAGGATGTTTTCCTCCAGGCCCACCAAATGCCTCTTGCCACGAATCAAGCAAAGTCAGAATCTTATCTCTCACATGCATATCTGTCTGCAAAACCATTTAAAATGTGTTAAGTTAAGATCGAGGCTTCCCCCAGCCTAGCCCCTTTTTTGTTTTTGATGAAGAGTGATTAGATGAGAAAAATACAAACATCAAGGTTTCGACTTTCTCATGAAAAATCAACCACGTTCAATCTTATTTGAGATCAATGGAGGCCTCGGACAACATAACATGGAATTTTTTGACATCAAAACCAAATAGCTCATTGAGCACCGTGGTTTTTATGGCAAAGGCACCAATAAGTGGCAATCATATCAAAACAATTTATCTGTTATCCTAGTTAAGATGGGCCAAAACTTTTGCTTATACTACTCTTAAATAAACCTGATTACGATTTCTCCTGAAATATTTTGGCTGGCCTAGTTAAAAGGTTTGAGATAAACAACCATTGCTGGAATTTCCATAAAACACACAGCATAACAATGTATCAATTGCGAAACACAAATGGTTCCACCTCTTTAATGTATATGCAAAACTCCATTTGACTATTAGACATTCTGCTGACATTTATCCTTTTGGTTGCTGGAGTTCAGAATTTAACATCTTGAAAACAGAATGGCTACAGAATTACAATTACAAAGGATTCTAAAGAAGGGATTAATATATACTGATTTCTAACACATTAAAAAAGAAAAAAAATCTCTACAGAGATGGTGAAATTGTGGATAATTACTTCTAGCAAGAATTCAAGGAGTTACCTTCTTCTTTATTATTTTCACCATTTCCCCCAATACATTCTTTTCAGCAATTTGAAAATGGACATAATCACCACAGTTCTTCACCATTGTCTCCAAAAGCTACAGAGAAAATTTTGCACTCAATTAAGCAAACCCAAAAAACCAAATAAAAAAGAAGAAAGAAAACTTTATAAACAACAGAGCTTCCTCGAATGCCAAATAGATAATTCAAATCCATATTTTGGTGCAAAAATCAAAAGAATTTCACATTCCAAAACACACATTTGAATTCGACAAAACCATAATCGAAATAAAAGCTTAAAAAAAACATAGAAAAATTAGTGAATTCAACAAAACAAAAGGCTACCGTCAAAGCGAGTAGTTGGACTTTAGGGCTCTTGTGCTGCAACCTTTTCTTCAAAGCTTTCACTACATCTTTGGCTTGCCTGATATATATATATAAATAAATAAAAAAACCTCACCAAACAACACAACATAGTGTCTAAAAAAACCCACTTGAAAAAAAAAAACACCATTTCTTCTTATAAATTATTTCTTATAAAATTAAAATTCTTTCCGGAAAAACAAAGCATACTGATTAACCGTTAACAAAGAAGTAAGCTTCAATTTCAGTTACAACACCAAGAGAATTAAGAAGCAGAATCTTTAACACGTACGTATACGTATAAACATACGTATACAAATGCACAGGATAAAAAAAGCCCACCTGTTATCAAAACGTAAAATTCTGGATAAAAACATAAGAGTTAAAAAAGAAAAAAAAAAAAAGGAATTACCAGTGATGAGAATTAACGGAGTCACAAATATCCATATTCATGGTCCAATCAGGACCGATTAAAAGATCGCTTGTTGCTTTATCAACGGCTACTGTTGCCGAAGAAGAAGAACCCAAACCCATCCCCATAGCAAGAGCCATCAATCTCTCTCTTTCTCTACTTGTGTTTAGCTCGTTTTCTGGGAGTGTTGTTTGACGACAAAATTGAAGGTGACAGTGATGACGACGACGACGATGATGATAAAAAGAAAGTCTCTCTCTTTCTTTCTCTTATTAATTATTTTCTTGTTTGGCAGGAAAGCAAATCAATCGAGGCCTTCTTGGTTGTTTTCCTTCTCTCTTTCTTTCTTTATCTGGGTCAGTTCTCATTGATTTTCTCCCCTTTCTTTTCATTATTTTTTGACTCGCCATTTTCTTTCAGCCTTCTCTTCGCGGAAATGTCGTTTCCTTTTTCTTATTTCTCCTTGTACATTATTTTATTAGTTGATAAACAAATTTCTTTAAATTAGAAAAATTGTCTTACATCATACAGAAATATCATGTATTTACATTTATTTTCTTTTAAAAAGGAGTGTTTTTGTGAAAGGAAAAATACAATATCTGTGTTTTTGTATGTTAGAATAGAGAATAAAGCATGATTAATGGTTTTTTGTATGTTAGAATAGAGATTGAGAATCTGATCCTGCCTTTTGCTTATTTTATTTTAGTTTTATGGATCAAAGTTTTTTTCATGATTTTAAGTTTATTTTTTTTATGTTTTAAAAATATTTTTTAACTTTTTAAATATATTAATATTAAAAAAATTAAAAACTAAAATATATTTTAAAAAAACAAACACGTAGCAGGTTTTTTGTCAGAATAATTTGAGAGAGAGAGAGAGATCAGAGGGTGTGGTCGTAGAATGGACAAAAATGATTATCAGAGGTCAGAATCAATCAGGGTGGGGCTTTGTCTGTTAAAGAAAAGTGGAGGTCAGTTTTGTCATGCAACCCACAAAACATGGAGGGTGCAAAAAAAAAAAAAAAACTTTTTAGTACATATTTATTTTTATATTTTAAAAATATTTTTGAAAAAATTATTTATCTTTTTATTTTAAATTAATAATTTTTTTGGGTGTTTTGATACCCTGATATTAAAAATTATTTTTTAAAAATAAAAAAATATTATTTTAATATATTTCTATATAAAAAGACATTTTAAAAAATAATATAACCACATTTTCAATAAGCTCGAAATTCTTAGAGATATTGCCAATATTAGACATTGAAGTGAAAAGAGAGCATACTGTAAACATAGGATTGTTTTGGCTGTTTCTAAGCAGTTCGATTTTACTTGTAAGAAAGTTCATTTATGACTGGCGTCCTTTGTGAGGCTGTTTATGCCAAATACTGCACCCTGTCCCACGTCATCAAATATTTTCCTGCAAGGTTTTTTTTTTTTTTTTTTTCCCTGGAGAATCCAGGTTTGATATAGTAATATTTGTTTTAATGAAATATAGGAAAAGTGGTGAAAAATAATTGTTTTCATGAATTCACCAGTTTGAATATGATTTAGTTTTTTTTTTAAATCTAAAAAGATAAAATAAAAGAGAGATATGAACTGCTTGCCCAGGTTTGAAGCTTGCCAGTGATTAAAAAAAAAAAATCTCCAATTAATGGCTATTCACAATGAACAGCTTGCCCAGTATCAGGAATAGGATAAACACT
>Ga0325410_1002616_pt1 | contig 20167 bp, 10 predicted proteins | sample PopdelMetagenome_16_FD_206182 | JGI IMG/M metagenome (GOLD analysis project Ga0325410, IMG submission 206182) | Populus deltoides microbial communities from Bellville, Georgia, United States - Xylem-PdIQD-R3 | ecosystem: Host-associated > Plants > Phyllosphere > Stem > Wood/Secondary xylem... | reverse complement strand
CCTAAGCCAACCAATATATCCATCCTTTGTTATTATTAATAGGACCCTATATGCTGGTGGGACTTGTCTTTTTTCATTTCTTCCGAGTATACTCGTCAGAGGTTCCAGGCTTTAATTTGGAACAGATTGGGACAGTAATTAAAACCCTACTGAAATCTCTAAACATCAAGCTCAATTCATAATGTCAGATTTGAAAATCAATTATTGCCCAATTGTCTACCAGAAAAAGAGAATAGTTTTTTTTTTTATTCGATAATAAAAGATAAATATATTCTCATAATAGATTGTGTTAAATTTTAGAATCCACAATTAATAATTGAATACTTATTTAAGAAAGATAAAATCATATTAGAAAATTCTTACCAATGTGATTTATTGAACCAAAAACTGAAGATATATAGCTAGAACACCACAAAAATGATATATTTAATTAGTTCTTAAAGTTTAATAGAAAACCTAAAGGAAAAAAAAAAGCATTTATTCTATTCAATTCTTAATTGCGGTTAAAAAAGAAACATGCTTTTCAACTATTTATATAATATAGCTTACGAAATAAACCCTAACGACCTAATAATTTTAAATTAAATTCATATAACTAAATGATTGAAGTACAAAACTAAATAAGAATAGAATACAGGAGGTCCAATCCATACATGTGATACATGTTAAATAACCTTATATTTTGCTTGAATTATATTGATCATGGTTTTATTTTTCTTTGAACTCAACTTTATGATTGACTCCATCTTAGAAGAAATTCTTGAAGTTTGCTCGGCCTGAATATCATGAATCCACTACAAAAAAAATTAGCAAATACAAGTGGAAAAATTTTCATTGATAGATTGCAGTGAGCTTTATTGATGAAATTGTTCCTCATTATGTCCATCGGTAAACACCGATATAAAATTTATGTTGGTGTATACCGATGGAATTACAGTGAAAAAATAATTAATTAAAAAAATAAAAAGAAACAATGACATTTCATTTTTACATATGAAAATACCGATGGAATAAACTTGTCGGAAATATCCATTTGTAAATCCATCGGTAATATTTAAGTTATGACCTAACGAGCGACCCCCCTCTCCTCTATTTCTTGTTCTTCCTCTATTTTCTCTGCAAAAAACAGCAGACCCCCTCCCCTTATTTTATTATAAATCAATATCTCATCACCACAAATCTTGTCACCCCAACACTTAGTCTGTCAGCATCACTGTTTTCATTAATTTTTTTTAAGATTCTCCACATCAAGTAAGCAAAACTATCTATTTTTTGTTTGAACTCAATTTTAAAATATTAATCTTTATTACATATTTTTGTAGTATATGTAGTTTGTTTGTATATTTACTTATTTTTTAGCTTTTTCCCATAGATATTTGTTGTATGAATGTATGATTTGTACATGTTAGGGTTTATTTGAGATTTTAAGAAATTGTATTTGTTTGTAATTTGATGAAATTAATTTTGATTTTTTGATTTAGATGTTTTGTAATGAAATAAATAATGGTTTATACCAATATTAGCTAATTTATTTAGTTCATGTAATTAATTAATACATGTTGTTATCAATATTCTATATAGGTTTGATATAAGAAATGCATGATCATTCATGGATGTATCGAGATTCACCCAAAGGGTTGTGGAAGATGGATTATTGTAATTAGGTTGAGGGTTTTATTAATTATGTACTATTTAATCCTAGAAATATTAGTGGAGATGGTATTAAATATCAATATAAAAGGTGTAAAAATAAAAATTTTCTCGATCCAAATGTTATAACGATGTATCTTCGATAAAAAAAAAAAGTTTATGGGGAAATACTTGTGTTGGTTTGACATAGAAAACCATATGTTCCTTGTGAGATCATGGTAAAAAGAATGGTTGGGTCAACTTTTATTTCTAACAATGTGCATGAAGTTATAGATGACAATAATAATTCTTATATGAATCTGGTTATGGATGAGATGAGAATGAATTAGGATTATGCAGATTAATGTTCAATCGTAGATGAAGAAATAAATACAAATGCGGCCAAATTTTTTTATCTTTTGAAAGATTCCAACAAATAATTATGGGATGGGTGCACAAATCATAATAAATTATGGGTTGTTGCACAGGTGTTCACCATTAAGTCAAATTATAGGTAAAGTGAGGCTGGTTATGACAGAATTGTCGAATGAGCGAGAAGCATTTTACTTGAATGGAATAGGTTGAAAGAGAACTTTAATATTGTTAAATTCATAATGAAACCCCTCGGCCTAGGATACCATAAAACTAACATGTGCCCAAACTTCTACATGTTGTACTACCTTGAAAATACAGATTTGACCGAGTACAAAACATGTAGGCATGCTTGTTATAAACCCACAACTGGTAAAGGAAGGACTCTTATTGCATATAGAAAACTTAGACACTTCCTAATCACTCTTAGATTGCAAAGGTTATTCATGTTTTCAAAGACTGATGAACACATGACATGACATCATTTAAATGATATTGTGGATGGAGTTATGGTGTACCCATCCAATGGTGAAGCATATAAATATTTTAATAAGGTGTATCCTCAGTTTTTAATTGAATCAAGGAACATACATCGTAGGTATATAGATAAATTTAATCAATTCAGGTCATTTGCTGCTTTTTATTCTTGTTGGTCGGTCATACTCGCAGTTTATAACTTGTCACTTAAGATGTGTATAGGGTCAGAGTTCATGTTTTATCTACGATCATACTAGGTCCTAATAGTCTGGGTTGGAATATAAATATTTATCTGCGACCGTTGATTGATAAGTTGAAGCAGTTGTGGTTATCTGAGACTGTGATGTATAATGTCTCGAGGAAACAAAATTTCTAGATGAAGGTAGCTTTGATGTGGATTATCAATGATTTCCCTGAGTATATAATGGTTTCTGGTTGGAGCACGCATAAAAAATTAACATGTCCATCTTATATGGAAAATAACAAGGCATTCACGTTAATAAATGGTGGTAAATCATCTTCTTCTTTTTTAAATGGTGGAAAATAAAAGGACTTTAGTTGGTAGAGTTGAAAGGAATGTTGGACCGCTGGTACCATCGGGTGAAGAATTGTATAATGTGATGTCGCAATACAATGACATTGTGTTTGTTTTCAAACTAATATGTAGAAGTTTCTTATGTTTGGTGAGATCCACAATTGAGTAAAGCAAAGTATTTTATGAGAACTTACTTATTGGAAGACTAATCTTATTAGTCATAATGTTGATGTCATGTACATTAAAAAGAACATGTTTGAGAATATTTTTAACACGATTATAGACGTGAAAGGAAAGACAAAAGACAACATGAAGACTATAAATATATACCTTTTTTTATCGTTGTAAAACAATATAGTTGGATTTAGTGGGTTGTAGGTCACAAAACCAACTTTGCTTTAGACAAGAATGCACAGTTACTTATCTACTAATAGCTTAAGAGTTTGTTTTTTTCTTGATAGACATGCTTTGAACATATCTAGATTGGTGAATTGAAGGATTGCAGATTATATGGAATAAAGAGTCATGACTACCACATGTTTATGCAAACACTCATTTCACTTGTTTACTGGGATTTATTGTTAATGGGGATATAGGATACTCTCACGAAGATCAGTTACTTCTTTAGAGATATATGTTTTAATAAGTTGCATACCTAACACATGGAGAGGCTTAAAATAAATATCGTTAAGACAATCTACAAACTTGAGATGATATTCCTTTCATCATTCTTTGACTTAATAGAGTATCTACATGTACATTTACCATTTAAGACAAAAGTTGGAGGCCCTGTCCAATATAGATGGATGTATCCATTCGAGAGGTTAGGGATTACATATGCATTGCAATTTAATTTCTATTGTCTTTTTTTTTAATTCAAAACATTCATTTAATTCCATGCAAATATTTATTCAACCTTAAGGGATAAGTAAAAAATAAGGTACATGTTGAGGCTTCGATATGTGAGGTTTATATTGTCAAAGAGATCTCAATATTTATTTCATACTACTTTGAGCCTCGCTTAAGAACAAGAATCAATTGCTTTCCAGGGCATGATACAGTAGGGAAGTGCATTCGAGTGGGAACATTGTCAATATGTTTCCATCCTGGATAACCTATATTAAAAAAATATTGTGAGGGAAAGATAATTGATATAAATAAAATTTAGACATGCACATAATTATGTGCTATTTAATTACGATAAATGGAGACCTTTTATTCAGTAAGTATAATAATTAACATGTTATTATTTTCAAACAATTTTTCTCTTATACTAAATTAAACTAATAGATTGAATAATTTATTATAAGTAACATCGTCAATTTTAGCTATCTCAAAATTCACATTTGACTGAATCTTAAATATTTTGATTAATAAATGAATAATTTTTCACGTAGCTCAGAACACATGTAATTATTCTTATCTTTCAGAGTATTTAAATTCATTACACATTGCTCATTAAGTGTTAATGATTGTAATTCATGTACCAGGTTTATTAATTGAAAGAGAATGCTAGTGTTACTATGAATTCACTATGTATGGGTTCTAAAAAAAAGCAAAATGTTATAACAAGTATTTTATCAATAGACATATTTTTCATACTAAAGAGTACAACCAGGATAGAAAAACATATAACACTTGGGTTTGTGTTAAGAGATCAACTTCTAATGAGTTCGAAGTTGACTATTATAGGAAGGTAGAATAGGTTATTGAATTGTAATATCATAGCAAACATAATAGAGTCTTTTTATTAAAATTATATTAGTATGATACCACCGAAAGAGAAATCATAATATATCTCCATCATAGTTTGATCAAAATCTATACAAAGACTAGACATCACAACATCAATGATGTCTTTGTTTTCACCAAACAATGTCACAAGTTTATTATACAAACACTCATTCCTATAAAAATGATCATTCTAGAGTTGATTGGTTATCCATAGTTAAAACCAAACCTAAGGGTCGTGTTCAAATTGTTCAGGATGGTAACGATTAAGTAACTATGAGAGATTATGTCTTTCAACTTGATGAGTTAGTTGATCCATATCGAGTTTCGTTGTCTACTAATTTAGAAGAAAATTTATTTTTCACGTCGCAGAGAATACTTTTATTAATGTTGACGTTGATGAGTTAAATGATGTTTTGAGAATCAACGGACATATAAAAGTCAATGAAGATGATGATAGCAATGAAATTAACATAAAAGATTGTAATGGAGAAGATAATGATAAAATTGAAGAAGAAAATGACAATTCTGATTAATTTTTAAGAAAATAAATATGTAATGAAATTAATTTCAATGTAATATTTCTAGATGTTCCTTTACAATGACGTGAATTTATTATTACATGACAAGGAAATATTTGTATTTTATGATTTTATTATTATACACAGAACTAGAGTTTATTGTGCTTTGGTTTTAATGTATTTGTAGGATGGATGGATAAGAAATACATATAATTTTTTGACATAAAAAATGTTATATACCGATAGAATTATTGACGATATGTAATATAACAATAAATACACTAACGAACTAAGTCTAACAAAAAATTACAAAGAGTTGGGAAAAAATTATATGTATTGCCACTGAGAATTATAGAAGGAATCATCGACGGATTAAGTTTGTCAGTATATTCTAGAGAGTTGGAAAGAATCACACTTCAATGCCACTGAAACATATAGATGGAATTACCAACAGACTAAATCCTTTAGTATATTCCAGAGAGGTTGGAAAAAATCACCCCTACATACTACTGTTTATTATAGATTACAGATGAAATCACTGATGGACGTGTAAAAGATATTAATATTTATTTGGTCATATGTTATTCCATTGGTAAAAAAGCCCTAAATTAAAAGGCCAGAATCCCTTAACTTTATAATAGCATCGTTCTTCTGCCTTTTCTTCTCCTTTCTACAATGTTTCCCATACTTCTCTCTCTATCACCTCTCTCTTCTTCTTATTCCCTCTTATTCTCTTCCTCATTCACTCTATCCTCACGCTAAACTTCCTCCACACCAAATCTTCATCTCCATCTCCATCTCTTTCCTCTTTTTTTTTTGGCCGAGTTTTGTTAATTTAATTAGCTGCTTTTTTTTTTCATTCTCAATCTCTTCCCCTCACATTTTATCGAGGTCCTTTATGCCAACAAAGAGAAGAGTTCCAAGTATATCTTTTTTTTCTTCTTTTTTTTTTAAAAAAAATTATCATTATGTTTTTGAAGAATTGTGAAAGGAAGGATACGTAGATGGTTTTGATTATAGTGATTTTCTATTTCAATTTTTTTGTTGTAATTAATTATTTATTTATTTTTTGTAGGCTTCAATCCCTTTTCATCAATAGATTTATTCTATTCATGGGTATGGGACAAATTAAGCGATAGTGAATACCAATTATTTTAAAAAATGAATTTAATTTGTGATATTCACCACCCCAATTAATTTGAATAGATTTAATTTTGCAAGAAAAATGTCATTCAACAAGAACTTGAAATTGCTGAAACATATTGAATACATCAAATTTGACAATAATAGGATAAAACCAAATAAATTTTGTATATGTATCAATAAAAATAATAAAATAGCAAAAACCATTAAAAGATAAAATAGGAACACATCGCCAAACATCACTAAATATAAACTCAAGAGGAGTAAAGGTTTTGTGAGTCGTGGGCCCTAACGACAAATGTGATGATTTTCCTAATGGACAAGTTTGACACTGAAAATGTAAATAGCAAAAAGTATAAATGACCTTTTTATTTGATGCTAAGAGACTCAAAATATATGAACTAGGATGACCGAGCTAATGATACCAGACATCAACAGATGTAGACATGCTAGCAAACCAAAAGGCTTGAGGCAGAAACATTACGAAAGACTTAGAGAAGATATAGAGACCATCTTTACTCTTATCGGAAAGATCATTTGGTTATGAGATCCTTGACATGAAAAACATAGGAGTGCAATCCAGAAAAGACAATTTTCATGATAAAATTGTTAAACAATAGTAATGTTTTTTTTTTTTTTAATTTGAGGCACATGTATAATATTAGACAAAGTAAATGTGTGTTTTGGAGTATGTAAGGTAGTATGAGTTATATTAGAGATGACAAGTTCCTTACCATCAACAACATGCAATTGATCATTACCAATATAAGGTTCTACACTTGTCATACTTGCAATGTCCAGAGTAACATATTGATTTGGAGTTATGCCAGGGAACTAAGTGACATAGTTGGTTATTGAAGCATCGCTGAAGGAGTAGTTGGCAGTAACTAAGAACACTGCTACAATGAGTGGCCAAAAATAGTGCAAAGTTGACACCTAACTTGGTATGTGTGAGGCCAGTGATCATGTGAAGGATTATGTATGTTCTGCTGTTGCCAATTTCCCTATATTGTCCACTCTAGCTATAATTTTATTACCAATAACCACTATTTGTAACTATGGTAATTTTGGCTGCTCGAACCAGAGACGGATTGATGGTTATTTCACCAACCAGCACGACATCCTCTACCACGAGTGTGGGAGAAGGTTTTGTCATTAAAACTAGAGAAACCATACTATATAGAGGTAAGCAACAACAGTGCAATAATAGTTGTGGATTGAAGAGAGCTCTTGTGTAAAAATTAATGGGTAAAAAGAATACTATGTAGCTCAGAATAGGGAAGAGGCTCAACCTTAGTGGAAAGACTGGTTACCAGATCATGAAATTCACCATGAAGACCCTGAAAAACATACAAGTTGAAATCTGCAAGGGAGAGTGGTTGGCCTGCTACAACTAATTTATCATATAAACTTTTGGCTTTTTACAAATAAATAGCAATAGTGTCATCACCTTGACAAAGATCATGAAAAGAGTCATATAGTTCCACAATCTAAGAATTGGATGGAGAAGCAAGAACGTGCTCAAGGGGGTTCCAGAAACTAGTAAAAGTCAAACAATCAACCATAAGATGGAGGAAATTCAGAAAAAGAATAGAGGAGAGTACCAAGGATGAGATGATCTTGTTGTTTCCAAGAGAGAAATGTTGGATTAATAACTAAACCAAAAGTGGCAAGGTCAGCAGAATAACCAGGCGATAGGACATGAGGAGAAGGACACAGAAAAGATCCATTAGTAAAAAGAAATACACCCTGACCAATCAAATATGGTTTCATTTGCATCCGCCAATAAAGATAGTTATGTTGGTGAGCTTGAGATTAATCACATGTTGCATGTTAGAAAGAGGAATGATGGTTGCTAATAGATTAGGAATAGTAGCACAAATGGAAAAGGAATGGGGATAGTGGTCATAGAAGCGGCAGAGAATACAGAGAAAGATGGTTGAAATGTGTTAATAGACGTGTTGGTAAACAGCAACACCACCGATTAAGAATGATCAAGAGAAGATAAACCAATAGGTAGGCTATGAGGCGTAACGATAATAGAAATTGGCTGATAGATAGGATCCATCGATCATGAAAAAAAATTATGTTAAGATGAAGGTTCTGATACCAAATTGAAAAAGATAATAGAATAAAGTTTTATATAAAATAAGAGGCTTAAAATAATATGACAGTCATCCTCTCTCTATATATGAATACGAAAACATACAGAGTATAAGGTAGACCATACTATATAAAATAACTTTATACAAGGTAAGTACAATATATCCTATAATATAGCATATTCTATAATATAGACAAATATAAATCAAAATATTTAATATCACAACATGGATCATTTACCTAGTTGTGTTTAAGGAATTTATTTATTAAAATCAATTTGTAATAGGAATCAACACACACATAAAACTTATTGAATTAAATAAAATGAAAATGATATTATGCAAGGCTACACGTATTAAATATATTATAAAAAATAAACATTTTAATTTTTAGAAATAAATTTAATATTTGTAAAATATAAAAAGATTACATATGAATTGTACCAATCCATTAAAAAATTAAACACATCTAATATAATTAAAAAATAATTGTTATTTAAAAAATGCTAAATAAGAAAAAAAAATTGTAGAGAAGTAAAATACAAACTTAAAAAATGTTTTTAAAAGACAGATAAAAAATATTTAAAATAAAAAAAATCAAAATCATAAAAAAAAATGAGATCAGGCATTATTGGGTCTGGTAAGCCAGGCCAAATATCTGGCCTATAAATAAAAAACCCCCATGTAGGCTTGCAAGATCATGCCCTTATACACAAGTTTTTTTTAAAAAAAAGTTAACGGGACAGACAATTCAGCTAAAAAAAAAAATGAATGATGTGTCATTTGAAATCTTTATAATCCAGCCAGCCACCGCAACACATGGTTGCTAGATTTTTCTTTTGAAACTTCATTTCAACTCTTTTTAATGCAGGTAGTATTTATTATAATCTCTGCAAAGACATATTTGTTGTCAACTAAGTCCATGGTTTCTTAATTGGAACCAAATTGACAACGAACTTGATTATTCTTCATGAATGTCTTTGTCTCTCTTCTTCATTTCTGTATTATGTACGAGTTTATGATTTCTTTTTTCTGTTTCTATTGATTGCAGGTTTCTCAAAAAACTAACCTCTGCTCTAGATGGATTTGGACCCTTTAAAGTCGACATTTATAAACCATACTCATAAACACAGTTAACAGTTAATATATATTTTTTTTTATTAGCGTAAGGTGTCCGGACCAGCTTGCGCGCACCATGACTATTCCTCACGGCCCACTGAACATCCTGCAAGCCCAGTGAACAGGTAAGGCACCGCGGGGGTGACATGCGTGCACATAGAGGATCGAACTCGAGACGGGGACGGAACAAGTCACACGATTGACCATTGAGCTAGACCCTCAAGGGCAGTTAACAATTAATACTTAACATGTACTTTGTTGGTTAAAAAATAGTTTTTTATAAAATAAATTATTTATTGATATTTGATAGTATCATAAAAAATAAGTTGGAAAACACTTTTCAGTATTTGATTATAATAAATTAAAAAATAACTTATTAATATTTTTTCCAAGTTTATTAAAATAATAAAAAAACAAATCTTACAAATTAAAAAGTTAAATCAGAATGAAATTGAAAAAAAACTAATTTCATAAATTATCTTAAATAAAATAAATAACAATCAAAATAATGAAGATGAAATGTAATAGATAAAAAAACTAAAAGATGATGAAATAAAAAATGAAATGTAATAGATAAAAAAACTAAAAGATGATGAAATAAAAAAAATTACAATATCATAAATTATTTTAAATAAAATAAATAACAAAAGAAATGAGAACCAAATCCAATAGATAAAAAATTTCAATTAAAAAAATAATAAGAGAAAAACAAATAATAATTTTAAAAATGAGAATCAAAGTTGATATAAAATTTAAATTTTAAAAAGTGAAATTGAAAAAAATCAAAGAAAAATATATAGGAATAAAAAATTTAAGGATTAAATTTGATATAATTTGTAAATAATATGACATTTCTAAATTTTTCATAACTTTTAAATAGTATTTTTTTGTTTAAAATAAAAGAAAAATATTTTTTTAGAAACTAAATCAAAAAAAATTTAACTGGAAAGAATTTTTTATTAATTAATTTTTAAAATAGCAATTAAACACAAAATAAAAAATTTAAAAAGTGATTTTAAAGAAATCAATTTCGATGAACAAACGGAGATATATTCTCAGAAAGCCAGAAAGGAGTTAGCCAATTAACCTGTGCGCGTTTAAAGGCATACAAGGCGCAAGTTCAAAAAGGAGTAAAAAGTAGATGGAGTGCGAATGAGAAATGTAGAAATTCTTGGGATTTAATTGATAAGATTTATAGATTTGGGATACAATCGAAAATGGGGACGTACATTTTGACTAAATTGAGGTTTCCTCAGAGTAATTAGCACTTACAAAAATGGCGTGCATAACTTCATTTTTTGTTTTGTTCAAAATAAAAATAAAAAACTTCATTTTTGTGCTGTTATGTGGACGAGAAGAACAACCCAAAAAAGCTCTCTTCGTCTTCTTCCAGGTAAGTCCTTCCTTCAATACTACACTCATGACTGTCAATTCAATACTACACTCATGACTTTCAATTCAATACTACTCTTATGACTGTCAATTCTCCTTAACAAAAATTATCAACAAATCCGAGAATTTAAAGATTTTACTTTCTAACTATGACCCTTATGTTTTTTTTCTTTATTTTCTGGGCTTATTAATTCTGCTATTTGTGACTTCTAGTTTCAAGATACAAACTTTACTATGATTTGACAATCAAAGCATTATTTTTTTAATTTCTCTGATTTGGGTTTGATTTAATTTGCATGACTTCATTTTTTTTTTTTGAAGATTTTTAGGTTAACACAATGCTGACAACTTTAATTTTATTTTATTTCTCTGATTTGGGTTTGAATTAATTTGTATATCTTAATTTTTTGAAGATTTTTAGGTGAACACAATGCTGACAACAAATTGTGTTAAGGTTAAATAAGTTATCTTGAACTGTCCAAGTTTGAAATAATGGATGAAGATAACAGTTTGAATATTCATAATTGGGGCTCCTATGAACCAACATCTGTTAAAGGAAATCTGGGCCTTCAGCTCATGTTCCCACCTGAGAACCCTTTTTGGGTGACGCAGTGCTGCGATCATGGCAAGTGTCAATGGAGGTTTTCACCATAGGGATACTGGGGTTTCACAACCCATCTTCCATATAGAGCACATGAGGGATGCTTGGATTGGCCAGAGAGAGAAGTTTCTCAATGCGTTGCCTGGAAACCATAATTATGCAGCAGTTTTGCCTGGAACATCTTCAGCTCATCATATGCATATGTTTCAACCACCTGATTCGGTAAATCATGAAACGCTGGACCAAGTCAAAGAGGCTGGTGTTGTTGAAAAGGAAAATGTTCCTAATAAGAAGAGGCACCGTCCTAAAGCCCTGAAATCCCCTAAAGTAAAGAAGGATATGAGAGGCCCTCGAGGACCCAAGCCTGAGGGTAGTCCTTCTGTTCAACTAGTAAGGTCTGCCAAGAAAACCACCAAAATTATGATAAATGGGATCAATATAGACATTTCAGTCATTCCTATACGGGTTTGTTTGTGTATGGGAACCCCCCAACAATGCTATTGTTGGGTTTGTGGTGGGTGGCTATCAGCATGTTGTATGACTTGCATATTTATGTATCCCTTGCCTATGAGTACAAAAGGGCATAGTTCGAGGATAGCAGGGAGAAAAAATTGAGTTCAGGAGCTTTTAAGGTGGTCTTAGAGAAACTCGCTGGTGAAGGCTATGACTTTTCTAATCCATAGATTTGAGAACTCACTGGGCTAAACATGTTACGGACAAGTTTATCACTATCAGGTAGATGTACCATTTGGATCTTTATATGCCCAAGTATTGCAACTCAGCAAGTTTTTGTATATTTTTTAATGCATCTGGTCTTGGCAGAGGCTTCTAATGTAGTTTGTTGTTGATGAGATTCTGTCACATTCGATGATTTTGAAATTGTGCCTTTTTGGCACTATGACTGTTGTTTTATCCTCTTTCTGCTGGTAGTCTTAGCTGTTTCAAACTTATTGATGCCAGTGAAAATGATATAGTAAACAATATTTCTTAATAGATTCATGCATCATAGTTTCTTTTTCTCCTGACCTTTTGAATTACTTGAGATTGAGTTTTTATTTCTCTCAATGCTACTGTTAATTCTTAAGAGATTTCCTTGTTTCTTATATGTATGCGTATTTCATGCTGGAGCTAAAACTGTTGTAGCCTTTATATAATTAGTGTTTTTCTTTTAATAGTTTATTTATGTATTATTTATTCTGATAGTTTAGATGGCTAAGATTTATTTATTTTCATGGGCTAGGATTTCTGTTACTAGTATTTGAGGGCTGCTACTACTATAACAAGAAACAACTTTGATTTTTTGATAATTTTATAAGAGGTTTGTTCTCTTTTCTGGCTGTTCATCCCAGATAACCAGCCTTTGAATTTGTTAACTATCTTTGGCTATGCTTTGACTTTTTTTTCCCTGCATCAATATTCAATTTCATCCATTTACCATATATTTGAAATAAAAATCTAGTTTTAGATAGTGAATCTGGTTCCCTCTTTCACTATGCAGTTATTGCAGCTTGTGTAAATGAATGAATGTTCATGGCTTACCTATGACCTAGTCTCTTGATTTCGTGAGGTAGTTGCTTGAGGCTTGCCACATTGTTAGTTAGAAATCTGTTATTTTGGAAGGATAGTAAGGTTTCATCAAACAATCTGTTGGTATTCTTGCTGGGTTTTGAAAAATAATTAATGATTTCTCATGTCTTCGTTTAACTTGGAATATATGGGCATCGTTTAGGTCCCTTTCACGAATTCATATCACCTGCCATTCTTGGTCTTTTGGAGCATCTTGCTGCAGTTGTGGGGTTGATTTATGCATACGTGCGAGGTTGTTTAGGGATGATTGATGAGTTTTTAAGGTTTAAATTGATTGGGTCTGTATGCTCAGAATAGTAAGCTTTTCAGGAGTCAAGCCTAGAGTATAGAAAAGCCTAATTTCACACTAGGGTTTTTAGGAGTCGCATCGAAGGGAAGATTTGAGTCACATAATCAAAATCAAAGTTACTGGAAATTGTTTGATATTATTGTAATCCAAATATTGGAAGACTACTTGCTTATTTAGAGTTTTATAATTCCAAATCCAACAAGGACTTGCATTCCTAAACCTCCAACATAATTGTTTCTGTTTAGAATAGAAAATCCAATAACATTTAAGACTAATAAAATAAAATGCTAGCATCCTGATGACATTGCTGTCTCTTCCTTAGGTGGCTTCTCAAACCAGCCTGTGTTTTATCACCTGCAATGCTAGCTCTAACACTCCTTTGAGCATCCTGATGTGTCTCAAATAGCCCTAGGAGATTGCTTTGCTTTCATGGGTAGAGTAACCAAATGAGTTGCTTCGCTTGAATCATGCATGTCACCCTGGTTCGGTGCTTGTTCCTGAAAATATATTCATTACAGAAATAGAGCTCCACTCATTTTAAACTTCAAGACTTGGTATCTAAAAGAAATCTAGTTGAATTTAGAATATAATTCTAGACTTCTCAGGCATTTAAACTTACTCTTTTATGATCCTACTGTGCTCTGCATCACCTCTTTTGTTGCTATCAAGTATACCCTTTGGATTGTATGTTAAGCATGTCTGTGAGGAGACACTTGAGAAGTCCCTTACTGATCAACTGTACTTAATAGTGAAGGGACATACACAACCTTCTAGTTTGAGTTTATGGGTCACCAGTTGCGTGGTCTAAAATTTTCACCTGAGCAATTGGAAGCATTGAAATTTTAGAATTAGATGATGTTTACATGAAAAACTGAGCATGAAATCTGTTCTCTGAGAAAGGAAGGATGCTCTTTTAAATCCTGCGGCTTGACTCTTGGTACAATGTTGTGTAAGAATTGATTCACATAGGCTGTATGGTGTGTTGTGTCAGTGAAGGTTATGCCATGTGGTGAAAATGATTGGTACAGTAATCTGCTCCTGCAGGAGTGATAGGTTTTGACGTCGGAGAGACGTAGTACCAGGAGGAGAAGTGGGTTATTCACTTGCATTAAGAGTTGTGTGAAGTTAAAATGTGAAGGTTGATGTGCTTTCCTCACACAATCAGAAGGTTTCCCTTTCCCAATTATATTGACAAGCAAACCATGAGGTGGCTCGATGCCTTGGCAGTTGGCAGTAAATATCATGTAGCGGCCATTTTGCTCCACGCCAGGGCAGTGTGTTTGCATCAGTGCAAATGAATTTCTGTTGATGATGGTAGTAGTGTAGTACTCATAAAGTTATAGTGTCTTGTGAAACTGAAAATAAAAGGACAGTAAGATGCAGTTCCAACGATTTAAAGGCATAATTTTCACTATTTTCCAGGAGACACACATTCATCGATTCCAGCACTGATAATTTGCAAATATGTTATCCTTGGAGCTGGCTCATGATCTCAATCTGTTCTGGTATTATATTGCAGCGTGTTTTTTAAAAGTAATTTTAACACTAAAAAAAGTACAAATTTCATGTGTTTCTCAAGTTAAATTCATTTTTAAAACACATTCAAATACAAAAACAAACATATCCGGTCCAGCTTAAATCAACTGCATGCAGGGGCCTCTTGTTGTATTGTTTTAACCACAGTCGAACTTGAAATAACTCTGCAATCAAGTGAAATTTCCATGTTTTGCAGTGTCTTGTGCTTTGTGCAATGAATTAATAATTTCTGGGTAGCAGGAAGGCATGCAGATGAAGCAATACCTTGTTATGATTAAAGGTTTTAGTTTTAAATACGAAATCTTAGCAGTGTTGATTTGTTCTTTACCCTTTTTGAAGCTCCTGACAGAATGGCCATCATCCTCATAAAATATAAAAAACAGAACTTCGAAAACCTTGACTCCACTCAACCGCAGCTAATTGATTTTGGCTGCATAATTGACTTCCAACTCATCTCTTCATTGCTCAATACTTTCATAAGAAAGTTTTGTCCAACCCTTGTTTGTTACATCTTACATGTCCATATTACGAACTTTTTTTTATTTATTTCTTCCTTGTGTTCTTTGCTAATTAAACCTTTAGCATGCCATATATCAAATGTCACTTGATTGTTACATTTTACTAAAGATTTTATTACTTTATTTTATTTTATATCAATTTAGGAGAAATTTTATGATATTTAAAGAATAATTAGTGGCATTACTCCTCATATCCATTTTCAATAAATAAACAAACAAACACAGAAAGAAGAGAATATAAAATTCATGATCCATAAAGTATAATAAAAATATATTCATATGTCATTTCTCCTTTTTAATTGTATTTCTCCCTTTTAATTGTATCTTTCTATTTCTTTAAAGTAGATCATAAGAAGTAACCAATAAAATGTTACTAATTACTCCATAAATACTATAAAATTATACTCGATTTGGTTACTTTTATTTTTCTTCACTCTTTTTTGTTATGAATTTCAGTGTGGGCATTTCTAATTAGTAGTTTAATGGTGATTTTTATTTTTATCTTGAACTCATTAAAAAAAAAATCATTATTTCCATTCATATACAACTATAGTTCTTCTATAAAAGATTAATTTTTTTTTCAACATCAATCCATTAAAAAACTCACAAATTTTTTTATGTAACTGTCGCACCCGACATCACGGCGGCCCTAAAAATAATACTCTGATTATGGAAAAAGAACAGATTTCTGGCATCATGTTCTTTTATGGGAAAATGTCTTGTTTGGGGAGTCGCCACCTAGTATTATGGTCACTAGGAACCCTAACTGGTCAACAGAAATTCTATGGTTCGGGATTGGTTACGTAAAAGGGAAGATATTATCACCCCTTAAACGTTTTGCCTAAGGCAAACTGCATTGCTGTTTTTTTTAAATGCTAAATTTTTTTATTGGTTTACATTCTGATGATTTATTCACAATATCCCTGACTCTGGCGCCAATGAATATTCGACTACGAATAATTCCAATTCTGGCGTTGGTAACTATTATGTAGCCATAAAAATAAATTTAGATTAATATATTTTTTATTCCTGACTCTAACGCTAGTGAATAAACAAATAAACTAAATTCATTTTATTACGAATTCGCATATTTTTCTAAATTCATGTAAATAAAAAAATCAGTTTTTTGTTTATTCCTAACTCTGGCGTCAGTGAATAAATAAATCAATTTATTTTTCATACATGCACATATATTTTTTTTTGATAAATAAAATAAAATAAAATGAATAAGAATAATATAAACTTAAACCAGTATTTTACTCCCGACTCTGGCGTTGGTGAATAAACCGGTAAATTTATATTATTTTTATTCATGCTTAAACATATTTTTTTATTTTTTTATTTCTCTTTTTTTTACTTATTTTTTTTTATTTGTGGGGCTGGGCCCAGCTCAGCCCACATGGGCTGGGCTACACGAGGCACGCGTGATCCAAATCACGCGTGCTTGACTCTTGCTAATTAATTCGAACAGGCAGCGAAAATGAGAGCAAAGACGCAAGGGAAAAACAGAGTATGCTTACCTGGTTCTGCAGAGAATTTGTGCGAGGTTGCCGAAGATGACACTTCTGTTTTCGAACTGCCTCTTATTCCTTATGCTTGTATCTCGCGTTGTATTCCTTTTCTGTGTCTCGGTTTCGTCTGCTCTCATTTGAAAGATTATTCAAGTGCTTTGTTTTTTAAGCTTCCTCTATTCTCTCCCGGTTTGTTTCTGTTTTTTGTTGTTTTAAGGCCAGTATTGGTAAGGGAAAGGTTCACTTCTGGTATGGGGTTCTAAGAACTTAAGAATTCAGCTGGTAACTTGGTGTTTTGGTTTCGTTCGTCCCTTCCCTCTCTCCCTTTCCTTTTTTGTCCACCTCGGTTCCTCGGTGCTGTTCGGTTTATATAGGGCTCGGCGGGTTGATAACGGGTGGCAGGCTGAGGGTCGATCACCATTAAAGCACCCATTACTGAGGCCAACGGACGACCATTACTGCTGTAACGTTCGGCGTCCTTTACTGTAGAAAATGGCCACTGGGTTAAAGGCGAAGAAGATGAACAACGTCTTCAAAACGACGTCATTCGGCCATTTGTCCTTTTGATCCATGCAGTTTTGAAAGGCTTGCAATTAAACCCCTAATTTAAACTGTAATTGGCCCCTGCATTTGCGCGCCTTTTTTAATGTAATCCTTGGATTTTAATTTCGCAATTTAGCCCCCAATAAAACCCCAAACTTTGCTATTTCTTCAATTAAGTCCCTGATTTCACTAATTTAATTAAATCCAAAGTCCAATTAAGTCTAAAACTTATCAATTCTCTAAATAAACCCTTGATTGGATGAATTAAATTAATTTCAAGCTTAATTAAGACTCAAAACCTATCAATTCTCCAATTAAACACTTGATTGGATGAATTAAATTAATTTCAAGCTTAATTAAGTCTCAAAACTTATCAATTCTCTAATTAAACTCTTAATTGGATTAATTAAATTAATTCCAAGCTTAATTGGATTAATTCCAAAGCTTAATTAAACCCCAAAATTTCTAATCATTTTGTCCTTAACCCAAATTTTAATTCATTCTTCGTTTACTTGTTTTTTCCAACATTATTATTATTTTTTTATCATTTTTTCTTTTCGGTAAATAAAATAATAATAATAATAATAATTAAAATAAAATGATCAAAAATTGGGTTATGACAGTAACAAAAAAAAAAAAAACAAAATCTTTCCATCTCTAGCTTGGTTCTTTTCTTAAACAGATATAACATAGTTAAAAACAAAATCTTTCTCTTTTTAACACTTTGTTTCTCTCTCTCAATAGACATTTTCTTTCCATATCTAGCTTGGTTATTTTCTCTCCACCTTTCATTGTTTCAACAAGCTCTCTTTTGTTAATGTAGAAATGATATGGGTGTTTTGATTTGTTATACAAAACACAGAAAGAAAGAATAACCATTAATGAATTAGAATTAGGTATAAAACTTTAACTAAGAAAAATGGGTTTTGATTAGTCTAGTAATTTTTTTTTTTGGTATAAAAAATGGAAAACCAAGAAATTAAACCAAAGTTATAAACTTTAGATATGTGATTTCTTGTTGATTAATAAAATAGCTAATGGTAGGATATGCAAAGGTAGATGGAAAATTATTTTTTTATTTAGGTTTTTGAATATTTTAATTAAACACAATTAAATAAGCTGATAATTTATATTAGTGAGATTTATGTTTTTTCTTTCAATGTATTTTAAAGAGATTGAGAAAAAAAAGTATGGTAAGAGATTGAGAGTAATTTTTTTTTAATGATGTAATATTGTTTTTAATATTTAAAAATGCAGCATATATTTTTGTGAAATCTACTATTGGTTACTTCTTTCTTGATAGGTGCCAAGCATAGAGATGAGTTTGTAATGAGATATCAAAATTATATTAATTAAGTATAAATCTAAAACATGTGGGGTTTTTGTTTTTATTTTCACTCTATTCTATTTCACAAATTGGATTGAAATAGTCAATTTTTATAAAAATTTCAATATAGTCCTCGAACTTTTCTTTTAAACAATTAAATCTTTATGAGCCCAAATTTGCATCAAATTGAATATTATTATTATTATTATTATTATTTTTTAGGGGGGGTGGATTGAAAGTCAAAGGAACAAAATGAAAATGGTAGGTAACATAAGTAGTGGCTTTAAATCTAATACAAAAAATTTACTTTAGTCCGCCATCTTTTTTGGTTTATAAGTGATTGATCTCTTTAGTTTTTAGAAATTTAGTTTTGATATCAAAGTTTATTTCTCTTATTTTTCAATTCAATTTTGTCAGAGGAGAGAAAGAATCTAGCTGAATTCTGATTTAAAGATAGAAAGTCGTTGTTTATACCTATTCCGATCACCAAAATCGTTGAAATTGGTATCAATGGGTTATATTAGATATGGGGAGTCTTATAGTAGTTGTTTAAAGCCTCGATTTTTCCTAAAAAGGCAAATCTAAGTCGAGAAAGAGAATTTATTCGATTTAATTTTGTTATTTAGGCTATTTTTTGGACTTATTTGGTTGCTAAATTGGTTTCTACATGTTCTAGGATTGGTTTTTGAATTTCAATAGATTGAAAAACAGGTTTGGTAGGTTAAACACTCATAACTCTAATTTTCCAACCACCACAGTGATGTTTGGAATCTAGCTAGGAGACGACTTGTTTTTCTACCTTGGTGGGCAATATGTCATCTGCATATTTTGAAAGAAATAAATAAAAAGAAGCAGATGACAATGACAGGTAGTCTTCCCTTTTAAATAACAGGAAAAAAAAAAAAAAAACAGGCCCAAGCGCACATGCCTAGGCTTAAATGCCCATGCATCTAGGTTGTTCCTTCTAAGTTGTTTTTTTTTTTTTTGTCTCTTGTTTTCAGATACAAGAAAATAACTTGGTTAGTTCTATGACCCGAATTACAAATTTAACAAGTAAACCCATAACATCTAATCTATTGTTTTTTTTTTTTTGTTTAATAAACTTTCAGCATCTCAATTTTTTTTAAAAAAATACAATTTCATCATTTATTATTGATGATCTATTTTTGTAATTAACTTTAAAAAATATTGTTTCACCATTTGTTATCAATTATTTACTTTTGCTATCTTAGTC
>Ga0325410_1002615_pt1 | contig 20168 bp, 10 predicted proteins | sample PopdelMetagenome_16_FD_206182 | JGI IMG/M metagenome (GOLD analysis project Ga0325410, IMG submission 206182) | Populus deltoides microbial communities from Bellville, Georgia, United States - Xylem-PdIQD-R3 | ecosystem: Host-associated > Plants > Phyllosphere > Stem > Wood/Secondary xylem... | reverse complement strand
AATGACAATTGACGAACTACAAAGCTCACTTGTAGTCCATGAAGCCAAGTTCAAAAGGCTAGATAAAGAACACAATGAGGAGCATGCATTGCGTGTCTCAATTGGAGATGACAGATTCCACAATGAGCCGAGAGAAAGAAGACGTCCCATCTATCAAAGTCGAGGCAGAGGCAGAGGACGACAGGGATTTGGAAGAGCAACTGTGAAATGCTTTAAATGCCATAAGCAAGGGCATTTTCAGTATGAGTGTCCTACTTGGGAGAGGAATGCAAATTATGTTGAATTGGATGATGAAGAGGAACTTCTTCTCATGGCTCACGTTGAGCCAATTGAATCTGCAGACATTACAACAGAGGACGATGAAGATGCTGTGAAACTGGATTGTGTGAAAGAGAATGATGGAGACATGGAGCTGGATAATGGTGGTAACGTGGCACTGGATTGCGTGACAGTGAATGGTGGAGATGTGAAATTAGAAAACGATGTCCTTCTCCTTATGGCTCACAGTGAAACAAAGGAGCTGACAAAGGAAGAAGTGTGGTTTATTGACTCAGGCTGTTCAAACCACATGACAGGCAACAAAAAGTGGTTTGTCACTTTGGATGAGAGCTTTTCGCACTCTGTAAAGCTGGGCAACAATGCTAGGATGCAAGTCATGGGTCAAGGAAATGTGAAGCTGAAGGTTCAAGGGAGGACGCAAATTGTTAGCAATGTCTATTACGTCCCAGATTTAACAAATAATTTGTTAAGTGTGGGGCAGCTGCAGGAGAGAAGCTTAGCAATGTTAATGAAAAAGGGAGTTTGTAAAATTTTTCATCCAAAGAAAGGCCTCATTGTGCACACAAAAATGACCACAAACCGCATGTTTGTCATGCTTGCTGAATTACATAACGATGCTTGTCTGCAAGTAATACAGGAAGATATCACAGGGCTTTGGCATAAGCGATTCGGCCACCTTCATTTGAGAGGGCTTCAAGGACTGCATCATAAGAAAATGGTGCATGGATTACCAGAAATTCAAGCAGTACACAAGGTGTGTGAAGCATGCAACAAAGGGAAGCAACATAGAGAAGGAATTCCAAAAAAGGCTAACTGGAGAGCCTCCGGAAAATTGCAGCTAATACACTCCGATTTATGTGGACCCATAACCCCACAAACCGTGAGCAACAGACGGTATATTCTGACATTTACTAATGATTTCAGCCGGAAGACATGGATTTATTTACTTACAGAGAAGAGCGAAACCTTTGAGAAATTCAAGTTTTTTAAAACCAGCGTGGAGATGGAGACAGGGCTGAAAATTCGATGTCTACGAAGTGATCGTGGAGGAGAATACAATTCTCAAATCTTTTCAGATTTTTGCAACACACAGGGTATCAAAAGACAACTTACCACATCCTACACACCCCAACAAAATGGGGTAGCAGAACGCAAAAACCGAACACTCATGAACATGGTTCGGTGTCTACTGGTAGAAAGAAAAATGCCTAGAAGTTTCTGGGCAGAGGCAGCAAAATGGTCAGTTCATATCATTAATCGATGCCCAACAGCAGCACTACAAGATGCAACTCCAGAAGAATGCTGGACTGGGCAGAAACCAAGTGTGGCACATTTCAGAATTTTTGGGTGCATTGCTTACGTGCATGTACCAAATCAAAGGAGGGTCAAGCTAGAAGAAAAGAGTAAAAAATGTGTGTTCTTAGGAGTAAGTGAAGAATCTAAAGCATACAGACTCTTTGACCCAGAAAGCAAACAAATCATCACTAGCCGAGACGTGATTTTTGCTGAAGAGGAGATTTGGAATTGGGGGAGGATAGATGGTGACACGGAGGAATTAAAATGGGAAGATGCAGAGCCATTTGCTGACGAAGAAGGCAACGCTGGCAACGACCATGCTGGCACTGGCAACGACCATGCTGGCAACGCTCAAATGGAAAATGAGCAAATTCAAGCTCAGGCCGAGGAAGCAAGCCGTGAAGCAAGTCGAGCAGACGCCACCTGGCGAGCAAACGCCACCTCATTATCTCAAACAATTCAAAGGGAGCAGCCAAAGAGAATTAGTAGAGCTCCAGCACATTTACAAGACTACGTAACTGGGGAAAATCTCACAGAGGAGGAGGAAGGAGACGATCAATTTCTGGTGCTCTACACTACAGCAGATGATCCAGTAAGCTATAATGAGGCGGTGAAAGACATAAAATGGAGCCAAGCTATGGATGCCGAGATTCAGGCTATCGAAAAAAATAATACATGGGAGTTAGTGGAGCTGCCCAAAGGGATGAAAAAAATCGGAGTCAAGTGGGTTTTTAAAACAAAATTAAATGAAAAGGGAGAAGTCGACAAATACAAGGCGCGACTAGTTGTGAAGGGTTACGCACAAAGACAAGGAATAGATTATAGTGAAGTATTCTCACCAGTTGCCAGATGAGACACTATTAGGATGATACTCTCTCTCGCTGCGCTACGAAGTTGGGAAGTTTTTCAGCTCGACGTGAAAAGCGCATTTCTTCATGGAGAACTGAAGGAGGTTGTTCACATTGAACAACCTGAAGGATACATTCGAAAAGGAGAGGAGCAGAAAGCGTATCGATTAAGAAAGGCATTGTATGGCCTAAAACAAGCTCCAAGAGCTTGGTACAGTCGGATAGAGGACTACTTCAATGGTGAAGGTTTTGAAAAATGCAGTTATGAACACACCTTGTTCATAAAGAAGGAAGGAGGGAGTTTTTTTGTGGTAAGTCTCTATGTGGATGATTTAATTTTTACCGGCAATGATATAAAGCTGTGTAGAGAATTTAAAGCTTCCATGCAATCGGTATTTGATATGACTGACCTAAGGAGGATGAAGTATTTTCTGGGTGTTGAAGTACACCAAACGAATGCTGGAATATTTTTGTGTCAAGAAAAATATGCAGGTGAACTTCTTACGAGGTTTGGAATGGGCAGCTGCAATGCAGTTAATAATCCAATGGTTCCAGGAACCAAGTTATCATCACAGGAGAAAGGAGAAGAAGTAAACAGCACCGAATACAAGCAATTGATTGGTAGCCTTATGTACATTACGACAACTCGACCTGATATAATGTATGCTGTAAGTTTCTTAAGCAGATTCATGGCCGCGCCAAAAGAAGGACATTTACTAGCTGCAAAAAGAATACTTCGGTACTTAAAGGGGACAATTGATTTCGGTGTTTTCTACAAGAAAGGTTCAGATAACATCCTCAAAGGCTACACAGATAGCGATTTTGCGGGAGACTTAGATGGAGGAAAAAGCACGTCCGGGTATGTGTTCATGATGGGAGATGGGGCAGTAGCATGGAGTTCTAGGAACCAGTCAATCGTCACACTATCAACTACGGAGGCCGAATATGTAGCAGCTACCACATGTGCATGTCATAGTATATGGATGAAGGAAGTTCTAAACAGTGTTGAAGAAGATTATTGTAAGTGTATTACCGTATTCTGTGACAATAGCTCATCCATTAAACTGTCTAAGAATCCGGTACTACATGGAAGAACAAAACATATCAATGTGAGATTTCATTTTATTAGAGATTTGATCAAGAAGGGAGAAGTGGAACTAGTCTACTGTGGAACAAAGGAGCAAATAGCGGACATCATGACCAAACCACTCAAACTTGAAGATTTTGTGAAACTCCGCATGCTCTTAGGAGTACAAGAGAAGAAGGCATTAAACTGAGCTGAACAAACACGGCATGCTCAGTTTAAGGAAGGATTTGTTAAGTTCATTTGAATAAATATATGCATGCATGCATAAGTGCAGAATAATAACATGTTTCTCAATTGATGTGGCAGTCAAGGAGTAGACCTATTCCCATGCTATTCTCAACTAGCGTGGTAGTCAAGAAGTGGATCTATTCTCACGCCATATTTGTGGTGATTTGATCTGCAGATCATCACAGTAGAGATAGTAGAAGTAGTGGCTAATATTTCTCAATTCTGTTATGTAAAGAGCTGTATTTAAACAGCCCCGCTTTGCTTAATAAAGTGTGTAGTTTTTCATCAATCTTGTGAATTCCATAATCAGAGCTTGAAACACTAACAGAAAGCACCTAAACAAAACAAAACAAGATTAACCATTGAAAAACAAAAGACGACCCAACAAACCACATAGCATGAACAAGAAATTTAACTATATTCATACAAAATCAGCTTTAATCTACAGTGTTAATTTATCCATAAAAAAAGGTGGCACTCAAAGGCATTGAAAAATCTAACAAACAGAATTGCTCCTATACCTTTCCTCTTCCTTCCTCCTTGATCAAATAACGATCGGTGTGGTTGAACACTCGAAGCGTGGGAACAAAACCATTGGAAGCACCATCTTCCCCTCGAATTGAACTGCCTGTGGGAAGGATATTATGAACAGCGCTAGCGGTACCAAATCCTTCCCACAGAAATTGTAAACTGAGTTTTTTTTTACTATATTAATCTACCAGCATTCTGGTTGTAGATTCAATGCATTAAATACCGATGCTCAAAACTCAGTCACACATTAATATTACCAGTAGGAAAAATCGGTTTGGCTTTGCATGTTCTAGACGCCTCTGTTAATAAAACTGCAACTTGAAAACAACAAAACAAAATTCTAGCAGAAATTCTTGACAGATTCGAGACAGAAATTCTAGCATCCAGCAGCACCACTTTTATCAAACAAAAACAATCAATTCAAGGCAAACTCGTCAATAATCGACTAACCAAACAGACTTCAAACAAGAAATACTCACTTGATATATATTAGTTCTCAATTTGCGTTGAGAAATTTTTTCAGGGATTATTTTTACTTTGATCAAATATAGAGGTTTGGCGTATTTTATATTAAAAAAATAATATCGGAAGTTAAATCATTATGCACAACACAGCCCTCTTCTTGGTCTACATCATTCCATGAATATTCTATCAAGGCTATACATGTAGTATGCCTTTTTTTTTTTAATAAAATAGATGACATGTTTCTTTTTAAGTTCAAATTATTAAAAAAAAAAAAAACTAAATCTACTCAATCTTTTACTATGATTTTAGATACAAAAAATTATGGATTCTAATAGTATAAATATGATTTTTCCTTTCTAAAAAAACTAATTAAACCTTCAATTGGGATAGAAATGTCTTTTTCATGGGATACATTTATTATTTCAAAATTGATTAGGAAAAAATGATCTGGACATGTTTTTTTATTATAGTATAATGACTATTTTGCTCTCAAAAACAAAAAAAAAGTTGATCTTTGGGTGAAGGGCTCTTTTTTATTAAAAAAAAACAATAGAGTGACGGTCATATTCTTAAAAAAGAAAAAAAATATACATGCAAAGAGAGGGTTCTCCATCTTTTTCTTTTTTTAAAATAGTATGGCGGAATTAACCTTGCAATTCGAGAAAAAAAAAGCTATTTACAAGGGTGTTTTGTTCTTTTTTTAGGTTTTTCATGGATAACTTGGTAATTTTAAGTTTTTAAATATTATTAAAAACCATTGACGCATCAGCACGTCATGGCTTTTGCGTCATTTAAGTGGTACGTGAGGGACTATGCGGTGGCCAAAGTCCTACTTCCATTGCGGCTTTGGGAGTAGTGTGTTGTCCTTTTTCTAGTGGTATAGCGCGTGCTTACGACAAAGGATCAATTGGGCTGCGGTGAAGGTTTTTCTTTCTTATCTCTTTTCTCTCTCATTTCCTAAATAAACACGCATAAACTTCCAAAAAAAATAATTGTGTCCTTTGGTTTATAATCTTATTGATTTTGGTCCTCTTTCTTTTAATTATTATTTATTCGACTTTTGATGCTTTTTGAAGTTTAAATTTTTTTTTAATTTTGTCCTTAGGCATTTTATTCAATTTGATTTTTTATCCGATTTGGTCCCTGTAATTTTAATTGCTCTATTTCTGTGCTTTTATATGTTTCTTAATTATTATTTTTTTATAATTTCATCCCTTAAAAATTTATTGCATTTGTTTTTTTATTCATTTACGGTCATCGTTCTTTTAATTGCTATGTTATTATCATTTTCTTGATTTATATTTTTTTTAATTTTGTTCCTCGATATTTATTTTCATTTGGTTTTTTATCTAGTTTTCGTCATCATTCTTTCAATAACTTCTTTTTATCCTTTTTTTTTTAATTTAGCCCATAATTATTTTCTTTTATTTTTTTATACCTTGAATTTAATAACAATGTCAAGAAGTTCCATGTTGCAACATGTAAGTGGTATAATATTCTTATATTTTTAATACATTCACATCAAAATGACGAAAATAATATTATTTTTTTATTAAAACTTGCTTTTCTGGTTATGGTGAGATATCTAAAAAACAAATATTCTCGTAAAAAATGTTTAAAAAATAAAGAATGTTAATAAGATAAATATGTTTTAATTTGAGAGATATTTTTTTTATTTCAAATCGTCTAAGATTATTTTGAAATTTATTTTGGTTGATTTTGATTTTTACTAAATAAATAACATAGAACATGAAAAATTATTTTTGTTTGAAAAAAATATATTAATAAAAAATAATTATCTTTGCAAATTATTTTATTCAACGGAATTTAAATTATTATTCTTTTAAGAAATATTTATTTTAATGTACTTAAATAAAGCAATTTGAAGGGGATCAATGTGCATGATATTATATATCTTAAGATATATCAGCATCTCAGTTTTCTGATTTATTTTTTATTTGGTGTTAACAATATTTTTTATTATTTATTAACATATATAATTTTTTTTGTTTTTTTATTAAACACACAAATCAAAATTTTAATTTATAATTATTTTTTTAATATTAGAAAATACATTAAAATGATTTCATAGTTTTTTTTAGTCTTAAAAAGAACTTTTGGTGTGATACAAAAAGTTAGGGTTAACCAGCTAGTTTTATCCAAATTACGAAAAGGAAACAAAATTCCTTATTACCATTTACCCTTACAGGCTCACCTTATACTCGCGAGATTTTCGTAATGTTGGACTTTAACTAAGTTAAAAGGGATCAGGACAATCCAATCCCAGAACAATAATATGCATCCAGCAATAGCCAAACAGAAGGAATTTCTAAAAATTCAACTCCTAGTCCCAGCGAATCAAGCCAAACCAAGCGAAACCAACGAAGAAGAAAGCAAAAAAAGAAAAAGAAGAAGCTCCAGAGCTGAATTGATTCTAGGTAGAAGAAGATTGAAATGGAAGAGGCTAAAGAACTGGCTTCGAGTTCACTGAGTCAAGGTCTGAATCACCATGGTTCAGACCCTGATGACATCCCCAAGTCCCCTCCTGGGTCCCCCAATTCCTCTACTCGCAAGGTTACTCTAACACTAATACAGCAACACTCTTATACACATTCTCATCGCATCAATCCCCAAATACTGAACTAAATAGATAGATCGTCATGTTTTGCTTGTGGATTTTGGTTTTCAAGTTATGTTTAATTATATTTTATTATTTTAATTAATCACACTTAAGTATGCCATTAAAGGGTGTTTTGTTTGCTTGATAAATCAGGCTTGCTATGCTGTTCTTCAAAGTTGGGCCTCTAAGAAGTTCATGACTGGATGGTATGGTAAATAAACAAGATTGCTTTTTTTTTTTTTCATGAATTGCACATTACCATAACATAGTGAAATTGCTTGCAGTGTTGTTTTGTTTCCGGTGGCAGTTACATTTTTAGTGACATGGTGGTTTATTCAGTTTGTTGATGGCTTCTTCAGTCCGATTTACGCCCATCTCGGCATTGACATTTTCGGTGAGATTTCGTAGCATCTCTGAATTATAGCTCTTGACTTAATTATTACTAAAGCCTGGTACACTCACCATCGGCTGCAAGTATGAGTGTTCATTATTATAATTATATTTGTATGCCATGGGGAGCTTGGAATTTTGCATTTTAAATATCACAATCCTAGTTTAATTTATCTATTTATGTTGTATTTTGTTATTCTGCTTTCTTAATTGTTGTTGTCATGATAGAGTTCTTCACTGATGATGTTATATATGTTGTTTGAACCAGGTCTTGGGTTTGTCACGTCAATCATTTTTATACTTTTCATTGGGATATTTGCTTCTTCGTGGCTGGGTGCCACCGTTTTCTTGGTCGGGGAATGGTTTATTAAGAGAATGCCATTTGTGAAGCACTTATACTCAGCATCTAAACAAATTAGTTCTGCTATTTCTCCAGGTAATTTGTTTTTCAGTTTTGTATGTGCAATCAGCACAATACTAAAGATGTATTTATTTAAAGTTGCTATTATGAGAAAACTAACTATATCATAATTTCAGTGCTCATACTGAAACTTTGTTTTGTCGTGATGAAATGACTAAAATTGCCCAAGAGAGGGCCACAAAAGGAAATTTTAACACAAAAAAAGAAAAAACCAAATACTACGTGTTACTTTAATCTTGTTATTTTATACATAATGACGTTCTGGAGCTTCTTCCGGAAGAACTAGCCTTGGAAAGGGAAGATGCAGCAAATATAAGAGGCGCTTCACAAATCACAAGTTTTCTCAAAGTGAGCTTGGGGGTAATAAACTGATAAAAATATATTCAACTGTCCAAAATGTATCTTAGTACCTATGTCTCCCAAACAAACAGAAACTTAGTCTTGTTTTGACACTATTTTTGCCGTCAAGGATTGATTATTCTAAGGTTTAAATGTCTTATATTTATTGGTCTTTGGACATAATGAATTTTTCAATAGGCGCTGTCGGTAAGAGCCTGTAGAGTTCTTTTGGACTTTGGTTGGGTTTGGTTGTGAATTATCTTTTAGCTAAAGTTTTATTGAGTGGTGAAAACCTGATTTCTGATGGCCCAATTCCTGCAATTGCCTATAGCGTATCTTGGTTTTCCACTTCAGTTACTGATATGGAATGAAGCTCCAAGTTAATTTATTTATTTTTGTATGCTCTTACTAACTCTAAAACCATTCCCCTTTTATCCTGCAGACCAAAATACTACTGCTTTTAAAGAGGTCGCAATTATTCGACATCCCCGTCATGGCGAATATGCATTTGGTTTCATCACATCATCTTTAGTCCTCCAGGTAATCCAATCTAAAGAGGTGGACTGTTATCACTTCGTCTGATATCTTGTATAAGCTTGCGGACAGAACAATCTTGGATGCAGTCAAAACTTTTTGTTTGTACCCGCTAGACAATGAAAAGTAGGAATTCGGAAGGGAATAATTAATGGAACATCTTCAGTATTCCTTTTCTTCTTTACTGGTCAAGGAACTTAGCATCAGCAGAGGCACCTTCTTTAAAGCAGGAAGCTGCCTTTGTTACTGATCTGGTAGTTAGAGAAGGTGGTGGCTTAATCTAGTCTTTTGAGGAATTATGCTTTTATAAGAAGAATTTGAAAATTGATATCATGGTACTGACCCTAAATTGCTAGACTTTTCCATTGGCTAATAGCCACGAGCCTAACAGGTACAGAAAAGGATGGAATTATTATTGATGTCTTGCTTTTGCCAAATGACATCCGGTTCCTTGTGTTGCTACTTTAACTTGATTAACGGCAACAGCTACATAACCATCACCAGTCAGTGTAATTGAGCAATTCCTGGAAAAAAGATTCTCTTTCTGAAATTTGGTTTAAATGACACCCCTTAAAAATGTAAATGATGAGGTGCTTTTGCAATGTTTGCTAAAATTTGTAGGTATGGAACATTCACTGATTTTTTGTTGCGTCAAGTATTTCCCTTGAGCTTCTTGCTGATTTTTTTTGCTGGTTGATTCTAGAGAGAGAATGGGGATGAAGAGTTATGCAGCGTTTATGTCCCAACCAACCATCTGTACATTGGTGATGTATTTCTGGTCAATTCAGAGGAGATCATAAGACCAAATTTATCTATTCGAGAGGGCATAGGTATGATTTTACTGCACAACTGCTGTTTTATTGATGAGACTGTTTTTGCTATGCTGCTAATCAAAATTTGCAGCAATAGTTTCTGCTCTCTCTTTTTTCTGGGTCTGCAATATTAGAATGATCCCTTTGGGTTCTTTTAAATGTTTCCAGTTTTTAGGATATTTTCTTAACCCTTGTGCTTTGAAACTTTCTGCTGCCTGCATGCTTGAGGACGTGGTTTACTTTTGAAGTCTTTTTGGTAATAATTTGCATAATCCTTTCAGGCTTTTGCTTGACTGACATTTTCTCCTTCTGTGATTCAGAGATCATTGTTTCTATTGGTATGACAATGCCTCAAGTGTTATCTCCTATAGAAAGGATTCCTCATCCGAGCAACAGGCTTCCTCTTAATAGAGTTTGATAAAGGTCTGAAGATAGACAATTCCACAACACAATGTACTGTCTGTTTTACAGTACCTTGTTGATGTCTTTCTTCCCTTTATCTCATGCAGTGAAACTGTTATTGTCTGACAACATGATAATCAACGAGGCAGCAAGGGTTTTTTTTTTGTGGGGTGGGGGGAGGTGATCTCAGTACTCTATATATGTACATTTCTTCTTTAGAATGTGTTATAGTGTAAAGCAACTGTCAAACACACTTCAGTTATACTCTTCATGAAAGCAGTTTCATTCGTAGGAAATAATGTCAGGGAACTTGTTTTCCGTACAAGGACTCTGCCTGTGTCATATGGTGAGTATTAAACTACTCTTGTCGCTAAATTACTTATTCCTCACAACAATTTTATCAAGATCAGATTATTTGTATCTCAACTGGATATGAAGTTCCCTATTAGTTGCTGCTATAAGCCAAGTTATACAGATTGAAAATTGCCACTTGACTATCTCTCCTGCAGTAATTATATCCTGGCTAGGCTGACGCAACGGAGTGCCTATCAGTTCTTCCCTCTGGCAACTTCACTCTTATCCTTGCAGCCTGAAAATCCCTAAACAAATTGCAGTCTTAAAGGGTGGCCCCGTGGAGTTCAGATTTTAAGGCAATGCAAGAAGAAATCGACCACCCAATAAAAAACTCTAGATTAGAGTCAGGCCACCTTGGTAATAGAACGTTATTGATAACGATATAACAAGCTGCTGGAGTAGCTAAGTTGGTTAGAGCGCATGGTTGTTAACCGAAAGGCCGAAGGCTCAAACACTTGCTCTAGCGTTCATTTTGCACCCTGAATTTTAGCCTGAAACACTCTAGCAAACGAAGACCTTAACTAAATTAACAGAGCTATTTTTTCAGCCTTTTTTCTTGACAAATTGTTGCTAGGTTCATTAGAAAGCTCATTTAGAAACCAGCAGTATTTGTTGTGTGCGCTCAGAATGGTTAGATCCCTTTAAAATCAAAGATGATGATAATGATACAGAAACAATGAGACAGTAACAATTTATACTTGTATCTTCTTTTTTTATTTAACTGGCAGGACAACAAACGAACCTCTTCTTTTGTTGTTTCATCTTTGGTTTTTGCATTAAGATGTTGCGTCAGTTTGTGCATTTGAGCTAATCTTCGCTGAGCAGTGGGAGGTAGTTTCGCAGGCGGTCCACGAGGTAGTTTCTGCTTGGTCTCTCTTTCAATTCTGCTCTTGAGCTCTCTGAGTATCCAGATTTAGGCAAGCTTCTCGGGAGACAATGTGCCCAAGTAGATAGATTCCTGCAGGTTAAAAGACCTTGTTTTCTAAGGATAGGTCATGAAAACTACCTCAACCCATTACAAGGTTGGTTTCACTCGGTTGTTCACAGACCTCGAGGCTTGGGAATAGTCGTATTGGTGAAGATGACCTGGGTGGAAGCGCATACGATGTCGAAAGGAACATCACGAATCAGCAATTTCTCAGCCGGCATGTCATCTACTAATTGGCAGTCATGCACTGCAAGAATTTTAAGAAAAAAGAGAAAATGGAGTTACCGAGGAGTACACCTTTACTGATGCAATAATTCAGTAACAGCAAGTATAATTCATGTCTACAACTAAAGCGAGCAAGGGAGAGGCCAGAGCAAGTGCTGCGAAAATGGAGCTGATATTCGAGACAGGGTTGACTCCATGAGCAGATGTTCGGGTGTTTAATGAAATATGTGCTTTGCGTGGAATTTTGAGATAGAAGCGATAGGGCATCGATGGCTACTAACATGAGCAACTTCAAAACCATCAATCTTGTTTAGCATTTACTCTTTCATGCATTACAACAGGCTTTCTTAAGAGTTTCTTCTGATGCTGGGGCTCGGGGATGACCAGGTTTGCAATTTCCCAGAAAATGCACTACTGCTGGAGCGATTACGAAATCATTGGTTAACAGAGAGAGAGAGAGAGAGAGAGAGAGAGAGATGCAGGCAGAAGATGAAGAAGAAGAAGAAGAAGAAGAGGTGACCTAAGAAGAACATTAAATCTTTTGATTGAAAAAAGACAGCAAAGCGGAGGAGGAGAGGGAGGGAGGGGGACAATGAGGTAGAGAGTAGATTGGCAGATATCCAAAGTAGTGAACATCAGGAAAGAGGGAAGATGACGCTGGGGGGGGGGGACTCAGAATACAACAGAAACGGCCCAATTAGCCTGAATTACAAGAATGTACAACAATGATACAAAGTGATCCCCTCAACGAGAAAGGCACCACATTTCTCTCTCCCTACTCTTCAAAACTGACCAAATCTGCAAACATGAACTCTAATCCTGATATTAAATAAACATTCCTAGGAAAAAATGTGAGCAAAAAAGACATAAATAAAAGAGAATGAACATCCACCAGTAAGAAAGCAATGAACCCATTACAAGAGGAGAGAGTAGGAGCTGTCACCAACATGTGAATATCCTGGCCAGGCATGAATCCTCAAGAATTATTATTTCCATAGCAAATCCTTAACACTGCTATTCTTTTATTGGTTCTCTCTAATGGACTGTAGCTGGGAGAACGAGATCCGGACTATTGACCCAGCAAGTGAAGTAGCATGCTTGCACACAAGGGCTTCAGTAGCCTCCTCCTCGGTTTCAAACAGAACAAGGGCTTGCTTCTTCCCATTCATCTCAAAGAGCTTGGTGTTCACAATGGTCCCATGTTCCTCTACAAGATTCCCAATCTCCTCCTCAGTGATGTCCTGAGGTAAAGTGGAAAGATGAATCATCTTTGTTGGTGAGCAGCAGTATCGGTAGTTCTTCGCAGCATTACGGTTGAAGCGATTCAGATTAGAGTTCATGTACTCGTGCGTGTCAGCACCTTGAGTTATGTTTGGGTGCTTCGAAAAATTCACCTCCAATCGCTTTCCAAAAAGCATGGCACCCTGTTCCACATATGAAAGAACAAAAATACTGTTCATTGAGACAAGAAAATGTGATATGGAGGGAGAACTTAGATCCTACAAAAAATAATAACAAAGTAACGAATTCTGCAAAAGCTTCATAGAGTGAACCTTCAAAAAATGTACTGCCAACTCAGCTTGGAAACCATCCCCCATCTGAACAAGTGCATGGTCGGGCTTGTTGCGAAGAAGCTTAATCCGCACTATGTTTCCATAGAGAGAAAACAGGTTGAACAGCTTATCCTCATCTATTCTCTGGGCACAAAAACATTTTTCTTGAATGAATATCAGGACTGTTAAAAAAATAAAAATTCAAACAGAATAAAGATATCAGAATAGACTCACATCAGGATTTAAATTGGAGGCAAGAACTGTGCATCTATCATTTGTCCCACTAATTCCAGGAGGCAAACCTCCACCAAAGGCAGCAGCAATTGCAGCTCCATTAGGCATCTAAAAAAATTTCAAAAGAGATCAAATGTGTCAAATCATATCACATCTTAGAACATTTCAGCATATACAAAATGAAACTAATTTTAGGCAAAAAAAGCTTGCATGTTTAAGATATTTCAGCAATTGAAGAAGTTGAAGTCTTATTGAGGCTAAACCATGGATCACATGCTATTTTATGAAAATTCTTACAGAAATGAAGTAATTTTGGTTACAAATAATTGTTATGTTATATAAACCAGGGGAAATGGTGAATTTACTACCCAGTAATACCTTATATTCCACAAACACAGAATAAAGCTCAGAAAATAGCAAGGATAAACAAGATTTACAAGATGGAGATCTTTAAGATGTCGTTCATGCCTTGACATTTCCTATCATTTCTTATTTTCCAGGAAAAAAGGTGTGGAAGAAGGGTCACATTGGAAAACAGCATACACAGTGAGGTGTTTCCAGTTACAAGTTGAGAGGATAACATAAAAATACCAACGGTGGGGAATGCAACAAGGCAAATAGGTAAGATTGACGTCCCAGTTCAAGTTCCCTAAAACTGATCAATAGCACCATGACTCCAACATATACTTTACTTTATTGTTTTCAGATTTCAACCCGAGCTGTTATTTCTGGAAAACAGTTCGCAAAACAACCAACTGCAGCCTAGGAAAGGTTGAAATCAATTAGGCAGGCCATTGCTATAAATACAAAAAAATAAAGAACAATAAATGATTGTGGTCTATGGTCAGCAGACATCCTGAATATTACAAGTGGATGATAAATAGTCCTTATGGTGTGACCGTAGCAATACCCACCTGAGGAGGATATCCAACTGCATGGGAAAAAGGGAAAAAAAAAAGGAGTTAATTCTCAAGGAAAGCAAAGAGTAACAGCTCATTGTAACCTCCAAAGTCAGCACATCCCCTAACTCCAGTAGCTTTAAGAGCATACATACCTACATCGCCATATGCTGGCTGCTGCAAAAAGAAACACAAAAGAATTTAATAATACAAATCACCTATCACCAACAAACATGTTAATTCAAGCAAAATACAACAAGAGACCAGTACATACTTGGGAAGATCTGCCTTTCTGTTCTGAAGGCAGGTTAGGATTAGTGAAATCCCTGTGCAGAGGAAGATATGGTGTTCAGCAACACTGACAGGAAAAACATCAAAAATATAGAAGTCAAACAAAGGGCGACCCACTCACCTTGAGCGGTCATTGTTGTAGTTCACTTGCAGCTCGTCCAGGCTAGATGACAAATATGGAAAGTACAGTAATAACACCAAAGGAAAAAGACAAAAAAGAATCAGAAATCATATGTTTCAGTGGTCTCAAGAATAATAACCCCCCCCCCAAAAAAAAAAAAAAACACACACACACACACACCACCACCACCACTAGTGTATGTCCATTACATACTTTGAAAACTGAATGTCCAGCTGACAGCAGCCATCATAGATATTGCGTCCCTACCAAAACAGCCAAGTTTCAAAAAACTCTTAATAAAAATCAAGTCAAGTGCTACACTTTGAAAACAAGCTTGCAGGTGAAAGTAACATCTGGAATGACAAATTGTAAAGTACCTGAAGAGAAGTCCTAGCCTGAACAGCACACTGGCGTGACTGGTACTGGATAAGGGCTTGAAAACCTAAAAATATGCAAAATATTCATGGATGAAACTTTAAAATCACACTCCTCTGCGTGTTTGATACAAAGCATAGGACAAATCCACAGAGCACTCGGAGTAGACAGTTAAGAAACAGAAAAAAAGATGTTACTCAACTATAAAACTATCAGTGGTTCAATTGGAATGCACAAAAGTAAATACCATAGTTAATACATGTGTGAACTAAAATTCTTAAAAGAAAATGGAGAGAAAGAGAAGGGGGAGAAAAGAAAACTTGAAGAAGCTGACCAGCCGACTTCTGAAACGTGACAATCTTCTCCACAAATCCATGGGGAGAAAAAACTTGATGCAGCACTTCCACTGTAATAGGATAAAGCATGTGATGTATTGTAACTAACAGAATTCGATTTGGCTGCGCATCCAGAGTGCCCGACAGCAGACCATCATAGAGACAGAAGAGAGAGAAGAGAATAAATAGAGAAGCACAGACAGCAAGAAGAGATAAATAGAAAAATAGTTAGAAGAAAGATCAAACAAAACAGATCATTTGTAGTTGATGATTCAACATGCAGGAAGCATATAATCAACAGCACTTAAAGAAAAACATGAGAGGTGCCAAAGGAAAGTTTGAGATATGAAAAGTCCAAAAGGGTAAAAATTAGTTACAGTTTATAATAGAGATATAATTAACTTGCTATGCTACAGTGCAGCTGGATCAAATCATCTGATAAAGACACGCATAAAACTTGGTAGACGTACTAGGGCTATATTATCTCTACATTTTACGTCAAATTAAGCAGATATAGTCGATGATCTACAATAAACACGGAAAGGAAAAATCAAGGTGGAAGAAAAATACAATCCACGGTGATTACAACATTGGTTTCTTATTGGTGATTGAAGAAACTAATGATGATTCTCCCCTTATATTGTGCTTTCTGGTTATGAACATTTTCCATTAACCAGAAACACCACACTCCAACTTAATGCCACTATTACCCTTAACCACCGATAAAAAAAACAGTGCAACTCTCCAGTCAGCCACTAGTTGATAATAAAGAATCCTTTTCATCAATTAGCACAACCCCCCTGGTTGCTCTTTTCTCTCCCTGCAGTTTCAAAAGAAGGGAAAGAAGCCATACATAATTCTAGTCTCTATGATGATACCCTCAATCAGAAGATCGGGTGTCTCTTTGCTTCCCAATTAATGAACCATGCACCTAGTCAACGAAGCCTGAATAATACAAGGCCATATCATGCTGACCATATATAGCTATTGGATCAGTGTATCATCTAAGCATCCAAGTAATGATTAATTTCTGCATGATACACTTTTGTACTGGCAGCTACTAAGCCATTTTAGTATGAGCAGACTGAAATAACCCACTGTAGCACTCTTAAGGTTCAACATGGAACCGCGGAAGCTTCTAGCTCTCCACCTATATGGATTGCAAAGTATTGCTATCAACAATATTACAACATTTGGTTTCTAGTCTATTAGAATACAAAGTACCCACCTCGTCTCCTCGCCCTTGAGTATTTTGATCCATTGTGGTAAGTTCTTGATGTGATGAGAATTGAACATAAACATTCCTTCCCCTAGAAGAAGAAGCAGAGATTCAAAACACATATTAAAGCAATCTGTTAGGACTGTTTGGTAGAGGTCATTATACAAAATTGGTGATGATGATGAAACATCCTTGCAGGAAATTCTGAAAGGGAATCAAATACAAAATTTTGGTTGCCTTATGGTTGGCTGAATGTTTGTATAGAGTTGGAGAGCATTGATAGCTGAAGGAACATCTTGCATTTGGAGGAGAGCCTGCATGCATGGAAAACAGTTATCAGACCACATCACATTCCAGGTTCTGTAAAGATCTAATGTGTTAAATATCACCACCATTCAATATGCATTAGAGAAACCTGATTTTTAGCACGAAGCATAACAAGCTTCGTTATAACCCCGAATGGCTGAAACAGCTGAAGCAAGTCATTCTGAGAGAACAACAAAAGATCATCAACGATGCATGTATGTAAACATGTACAAAAAGACCATTCCATTATTCAGTAACGCTAGTGAGCTGTTTCCAGTTATCACTGTGTTCTGAGACATGCAAAGCTTCTAAGTACTTAGGAGACAACTCTACACGATTTTTCAGTTACTTTTGAAAAATGGCCAAGAAAACCAGAACATCTGGGATGAATTTTATTAATGCTAAGATTTTATCAAATAAGATAATTAAGCACACTGTTTATAATAAAGCCATCCTGAACTTTATCCCGTATGGTAAATTAAGCTAAGGTTAGACTTTGCTATTAGTAGCATCAGATTTAGCTCATCCTAAGCACTAACAGCTAAGCTTGTGCTGTGCATCTTTGTCATGCCACTAGGGTAACTCCAGGTATTCTAGAGAGACGAGATAACACATAATACGCAGATTGCAGATTTCTCCGTTGCCTTTCTGTGATTCGATAGAATACGTGCCTTCTCATCTGTCACATTTAGGAAATATAACACCTCCTGATTCGTTTCAGAAGTAAATTTTTTATCTTTTTTGAGTTCATTAAACATTACCACAAGCAGAAATTGAAAGGGTTGTAGCTCATGTCTTTGCAATTTTCCCGACAAATCCTCATCACCCCATACAGAATTACTGAATTTTTTTGTTCACATTTTCCAAGGTGTTTCTCCTCTATCCAAATTAGCATGAGGAAATATAAAACTTTCCTTCCTATGCAACTAATGGAATGCTAATCAGCACATAGTTACAAAAACATTGACTCGGAAGCCATCCGATTCAGCATAAGCAAAAGGAAATTTAATATCTCTAGCTATTAATAGAAGTGCAATCAGTCTTTAAAGACCAACATCCAAAAAAGCATCATTCCCCGTGAAACGTTTTAACATGTATAAAGACATTAGGGTATATACACTAGTTACTTCAAACCCTTATATTACAACTTCTGATCATTTGTGTGCGAGCACGTGAGAGAGAGAGAGAGAGTATACTTCAGAAATTTCATGCCCCACGTTGCGAACATGTATAACTTTGGAAGGCTCAGTCATTTTTTAACAACCCTGCAAAACCATCACCAAAGTTGATCCATGATCCATGATCCATGATCCATGATTTCCATTCTCAAAAAAAAAAAGAAAACTCATTCAAGGTTTCTCACATGAAATAAAAGCAACTCAAAAACAAAACTCATTCACATGCAAAACGCTCACAGTATGATCGATCAACATGAATTATCTTCTACTGTTTTGTCATTTGAAGCCAACAAAGCAGCACTAAATCATGAATTACAAACAGCTTCTTCAGAAGCACAAAACTTGTTAAATGATTACAGATTCCCCACTCCAATCCATGTGCAAATCTTAATAAATGTATTTATTTAAGAACCTAATTATCCAAATGCAATAAAACATTTAAACCCTGTGTCACTAAAGGAGTAACATGGCTGCAAGCAAAAGTAGTCAAATTCGAAACCCTAACTACCGGTCTTTTTGGAAGCCGAGAAATAACAGAGATTGAAACGAAACAAAGAAATGAAGCAAAAAAGTCGAATCTAAAAACAGTAGCTAAAACAAACTCATCGAGCGCTATCAGCTATTTCAGATTTTCTCAGTTACCAAACAGACCCGTGCACATTCATCGAGTGCGATCGAAAAATAAAAGAAAGAGAAATAGAGAACTTGCCTGGGAGAGAAGGGGAGAGAGAAAGATTGTTATGTAGAGAAAGAAGAACAGAGGGGGAAGGAGCAGAAGTGCTATGTAGATCGACTGCAACGCAGGCGCGTTGTCCCGTCTTTGGTGTTAGTGGCTACTCTGCCCTATCTCCGTCTGTTTAAAATGCTTGTACTTTGGACTTTGGAGTGGAAGTAATGGTGGACCCCCCGAGTTCCGGTATGGGACCCATATTATCTTCTACTGTTTTTGTTATTTCACGTGTTTGGGTACCCTCGATATTAAGAAAAAAAAACAGTAATTTTTTTATTTTATTTTATATGAAATCTTTGAGATTTTGGACACTCGTTGAATTTCTGCTACAACTTTTACGCTTTAAAAATATTTATAAAAAAGTAAAAAGATTATTTTAAATTATTTTTTTATATATTATTTTGATGCACTTATATTAAAAATAAATTTTAAAAAAATATTACTTTAAAATATTTTTAAATAAAAAAATATTTTAAAAAATAAGTAACAATCATCTCTAAGCTTTTAGAGTATGGTTACGGTTATTTTTCAAAATACTATATTTAAATACATTAAAATTATATTTTTTTTATTTTTTTAAAATTAATATATTAAAATAATTTAAAAAATAATTTTTAAAAAAACATGATTCGCCGCGTTACCAAAAGTGGAGCACTGGATCTGAAAAAAAAAGTGTTTAGTAATGAAGAGTGTAGAAAAATTTGTGTGAGAATTAATGTTATTATTTATAATAGTTGACTTAAATAGATGTTAAATCAAGATCTGAATTAGATGTGGTTAAGTAGCGGTGGGTGCATTTATGTAGCTTAATGATTAGTGCGGAGATACGGAGACGTAAATGATTTGAGCCCAGGTGATGAGTCCATTTACATTTCTTATTTTAGCATGATTTTTTAGAATTTTAGGAGCTAAGAAAATGATTTCGCCTTTTTATTCTTTTCCCCAACACTCTCATGTGCCACTGTAGTTGTTTGTTTTTAGAAAATATCTTCCTTTTTAATCTTTTGTTAAAATTATTGCTGTTTTCTATTCAAGGTCAAGGCCAAGCACGTCTGAAAGAAAAATCATTGTAAATAAATATGGATAGAGATCGGTTGGTAACGCAACTCAAGATTTAGTTTGTGTTCATTAATACAAAATGTTTTTTAATTAAAAATATATTAAAATA
>Ga0325410_1002613_pt1 | contig 20174 bp, 24 predicted proteins | sample PopdelMetagenome_16_FD_206182 | JGI IMG/M metagenome (GOLD analysis project Ga0325410, IMG submission 206182) | Populus deltoides microbial communities from Bellville, Georgia, United States - Xylem-PdIQD-R3 | ecosystem: Host-associated > Plants > Phyllosphere > Stem > Wood/Secondary xylem... | reverse complement strand
ATATATATATAAACTGGTTTAAAGTTATTTTTCACTATTGTTAATGAAGAAAAATTTGACAAAAAAATGTTTTGTAACATTTATAAAAACTTGGTTGAACGGAATAGGATTGTGGTTAAAAAAAATGATAAAATGAGTCTAATTTCGGGCATTCTTCTTTATATATATTAATCACAAAATTACAATTTGCAATACTATATTTTTTTGACAGTGAATGAGGCCGTTTGAATTGATTTGTTGTGAGAGGAGTAATTAATTATCCAACTACTTTTTTTTTAGGAGTTTAAAAGTTTTTGACAGCGTTGGTGGATGACAAAAGTTGAGTTGCTGCTGGTTAGAAGCAAGTGTTGCCAGCTTTTTGCTAACCACAGGTTCAACCACTATAATGATGGGTCCCACCAATTTCAACCCACGTTTTAAACATAACCAAATAGATATATATATTGCGATTTGGCTGCACCTCAGTTCCTGCCGCATTACCAAACAGCCTCATAAGCTAGATTTGACTTGTGAATACTATGCTGGTAATCTCGTGCATAGTATTGAAACTTGCTACATTTTTAAAAAGAGGTTGTTAGTGCTCAACAAGATAGAATGGGTAACTTTCATAGATACACCCAATGTTAATTCGAATTCGTTACCTAATCATGTTGCAAGTAATGGTGGTGTGAGTATGATAGAAGTCAGGGGTAAAGACAAGGTGTTAAGGGTATCTATAAAAAGATTGTACAACATGTTGGTACAGTCAGGATTTCTAAAAGTAAATGTTAAGTATCACTTAGAGAAAGGTGATTATTGCAAGTTACATGAAAGAAAGGGACATTGTATCGAGAATTGCATTGAGTTCTATCAAAGGGTTGTGATAACGCTAACCATTGAGGAGTTGAGGATTGAGGACTTGGAGAGTAGTCACGAGGTGAGGATGATGGAAAGTCAGGAGAAATAATTAGAAGTGTGTAGAGTCTAACCAACAATTAATAAACCGCCCAAAACCTTCTTACGCAAATAAAGAATATCATAACGTAATGTCTTACAATTACCTTCAACATCAAAAACTCTTGTTCCTTTGTTCCAAACTAAGATAAGTGGTTTGATCAGGAGTGGTCGTTGCTTCACGCCCGCAGAGCTAAGGAAAGTCAAAGGCAAGGAAGTGGTAGATCTTGACAAAAAACTTGAGGTTAACAAACCTATGACCGAAAAGAGTCGAATGAATTCTTAAAATGTTTAAATCACAGTGAATACTACATAGTAGATCGACTAAAAAAAACCCTGTCTATGATCTCCTTTATGTCCTTGATACTCAACTCCAAGCCCCGCAAAAATGCTTTGCAAATGATGTTGAATGAGGTTTAAGTGCCTCATGACATTGAGTAGAAAACCATGAAACATCTGGTAAGGAGAATCTCCGCAACCAATTACCTGTATTTCATAGAAGATGAGCTAGATACTGAGGGAATTAGACACAACAAGCTCGTGTACATCACCATTAAATGCAGAGATTGCCTAATAGAAAAGGTGTTATTTAACAATGGCTTAGCTCTTAATGTGCTGCCAAAACATATGTTGAAAGAGATGTACGTAGATGAATCACACATGATGGCAAGAGCATATGATAGTTCACCTAGACAGATAATTGGGGCTCTAGAAGTGAAACTATATGTAGAGTCACAAATGTTCTTGGTGACAATACAAGTTATGGATATTCACCCTTCCTATAACATATTGTTGGGAAGGCCTTGGATTCATACAACTAGGATAGTAATTTTGTCATTGCACCAATGCTTGAAGTACATCATGAATAGGATGTTGGTGATTGTCAAGGCCAAAGAAATAGTGTATATGGTAAGGAACATGGTCGTACCATTCATTGAGGTTGAAGATTGCAAAGACGGGAACATCCATGTTTTAAAAATTATAAACACTGATTGGGTTCCCGAGAACATGGTGCTGAGAAGGCCAAATCTTGCAACCTAACAAATGAATAGAAAGCCTCGGTAAAAAAACTCACTACAAAAGACATAAATACCTTGGAGAAAGATAAGGTAAAAGGAGGTGACGAGAGGATAGAGCTTGGAAAAAAAATGAAGTGTTGCCGCAGCTAATCATCCATACTCTAGAAGAAGTCTCTACCAAGACCTTAGTGCGAAAGCTGACTAAAAGGAAGAAGTTTCAAAACTGGGTGACCTAGGAAGCTCCAGTAGTGTTTAAAATATAAACCAATATTATTGCAAACCTCGTGATCATGTGGTCACGCAACCCACAATCAAGATTGGGATCTGATCCTGGAAAGCTGAAATAGGTCTTATAGGAGTGTGACACAATGGAAACCTGCCCTAAGGCACCAACACCATTGGATTGAGTAAAATGATGCCACAAAGCCAGTTAATCTTCGATATGTCAGATTCAGTTCATTCAATAACTAAAGAATGCAAGAATCACTATCACACGTTAAAACTAAAAAATTCAGAAGTAATTATCATCAAAGCTGTTGAAATTTTAGCTTACATGAGTTTAAATAGTTAACCCTAATGGACCCCTTATGTGGACTTAAATAAGGTCCACTCAAAACTGACCCAAAACCCTAAACTGAAAAGCCTATAACTTAATCCAAACAAGCCTCAGATCCTAACTGAAAACAAAGTTTTAATTAAGCCCAAACAAGCCTTGGGCTATAGCTAACAAATTAAAATAAAGCCCATAATATTAAATCCATGTTCTGTCATGAGAAGAAGAGAAGGAAGTAAAATATTATAGAACTAATTCAAGGCTTATTTATAACCTTCCATGCAGCCCCTTAATCCTAGAAACAAAAGGAAAAGATAGCAACCCATGTTGTTTCCAAGTTGTAGAAGGATTCTTTTGTTTCCTTTGCTGTCCTCACCTCATGGCCCAAATAAGGTTGTGTTGGACCCTTCTTGCACATGGATAAGATGTACTAGGGTCTCCTCTTGAGACTCTAATGCACCTTTCAATCTTGACTTGGTTGAAACATTCAAAACCAATGCATTCAATGCCTCTTTCAATGCCTTTGTCTTAGACCGAGTCATTGGACCATTTGGAACATGTAATGGGTCTTTGCTGGTGTTTCTGGGCTGGTCCACATCATCCCCTCTCTCCTCGAAAGGATTCGACCTCGAATTAAAATCTGTGTCAAACAACATAAAATCAGCAACATTAAAGGTAGCACTAACACCATACTCACTTAGAAGGTCAATTTTGTATGCGTTGTCATTTATTCTCTCTAAAACTTGAAATGGACCATCACCACGAGGTTGTAATTTTGATTTTCTTTGGTTAGGAAATCGTTCCTTACGCATGTGCACCCAAACCCAATCACCGGGTTGGAAAATAACTAGTTTACATCCCTTATTTGCTTTAGAAGCGTAAAGTCTGTTCTTTTTCTCTATTTGCAGTCGAACTCCCGCATGGAGTTGTCTCACCATCTTTGCCTTTTTTTCACCATCTAAACTTGCCTTTTCTTTAAAAAGCAAAGGAATTAAATCCATAGGAGTCATTGGATTAAAACCATAAACAATTTTAAATGGAGAAAAACTAGTGGTCGAATGCACAATTCTATTATAAGCAAACTCAACAAAAGGCAAACATTCTTCCCAACTCTTTAAATTCTTTTGAATTATAGCACGCAAAAGTTGGGATAATGTTCTATTTACTACCTCAGTTTGTCCATCTGTTTGAGGATGACATGTTGTCGAAAATAAGAGTTTAATTTCCAACTTTCCCCATAAGGTCTTCCAAAAGTAGCTAAGGAACTTAACATCACGATCTGACACTATACTCTTAGGAATGTCATGCAAACGTACAGTCTCCCTAAAAAACAAGTCTGCGATATAAGATGCATCATCTGTTTTATTGCATGCAATGAAATGCGTCATTTTAGAAAACCTATTAACTACAAAAAAATATAGAGTCTCTACCTTTCTTTGACCTAGGCAAACCTAAAACAAAGTCCATAGAGATATCTACCCAAGGTTAAGTAGGCACAGGTAATGGTGTATGTAGTCCATGCGGTTGTACTCTAGATTTTGCCTTTCTACAAGCAATGCATTGTTCACAAATTCATTGCACATCTCTTTTCATCTTTGACCAATAAAAATGCTCATGCAATACATCCAAGGTTTTCGCAACCCCAAAGTGACCCATAAAAATACTCATGCAAAAGTGCATCAGCTACGATGTTCTTTTTGCCTTGCTTATACTTGATTACGAGTTTCAATGAATTCAACCCATTTTGCATGCCTCCTATTCAACTTACCTTGTCCTTTCAGATGTTTCAAGGACTCGTGATCCGAATGGATTACGAACTCTTTTGACCACAAGTAATATTGTCATGTCTCAAGTGCTCTTACCAATGCATAGAGTTCTTTGTCGTAAGTGGGATAGTTCAAGGTCGCTCCACTTAACTTTTCACTAAAATATGTAATAGGTATCCGATCTTGCATCAAAACAGCACCTATTCCCATTCCAGATGCATCACATTCTATTTCAAATGCTTTCGTAAAGTCAGGTAAAGCCAAAATAGGTGCGGAACATAATTTATCTTTCAAAAGAACAAAAGCCAATTCTTTTTCCTCTCCCCTATTTAAACCCAAATGACTTTTTAACAACTTCATTCAAAGGTGCAGCTATTGTACTGAAATCTTTCACAAAACTCCTATAAAAACTAGCTAACCCATGAAAACTCCTTACCTCCCTTAGCGATTTGGGTGTAGGCCAATCTCAGATGGCCTTAATTTTCTCCTTATCCATCTCGATACCCTGTGCAGTTACAACATAGCCAAGAAACATAATTTTCTCCTTGCAAAAGGCACACTTTTTAAGATTAGCATACAATTTCTCACTACGCAACACACTAACTACATTACGTAAATGATCAAGATGCTCAGTTAAGTTCTTGTTATATATCAGAAAGTCATCAAAATACACTACCACAAACTTACCTATGAATGCACGCAACACATGATTTATTAAACGCATAAACATACTAGGTGCATTTGTAAGTCCAAACAACATTACTAACCATTCATACAAACCATGCTTAGTCTTAAATGTTGTTTTCCACTCATCACCTTCTTTCATTCTAATTTGATGGTACCCACTTTTCAAGTCGATTTTAGAGAAAATACAGGATCCATGTAACTCATCTAACATGTCATCAAGCCTAGGAATGGGGTGTCTATACTTTACCGTTATGTTGTTGATGGCTCGGCAATCAACACACATCCTCCATGTTCCATCCTTCTTAGGCACAAGTAGCACACGGGCTCATACTCTCATGAATGTAGCCCTTTTCCATCAGCTCATCAACTTGCCTTTGAAGCTCTTTCGTCTCCTCGGGATTGCTTCTATAGGCTGGTCGGTTAGGAATTGAAGCTCCGGGTACGAAATCAATCTGATGCTCTATCCCCCTCAATGGTGGTAATCCGCTAGGAGTATCGTCGGGGAACACATCATCAAACTCCTGCAACAAAGCAATAGCAACACTAGGCACAATATGATCAAGATCATTAGTATTAAAGTAAGCCTCTTTGTACACAAGTAAAATCATTGGCTTGTTAGTGAAAAATGCAGATCTGATCTCACCCTCTCTAGCATAAAACTTGGGTTGTTTCTTTAGTTTTTCCACACAATTCTCATCACCCTTACTGACTTTCTTCACTCCTCTTGTCTTACCTCCACTCTCGGCCAGATTTGGGTGTTTTTGACTTGTGATCGAATGGTTTGATTTGTTTGGAGTGTTGGCTGAATATTTGTTTGTGTTTGGATGGGTGGCCGAATGGGTTGTAGTGATTTGAGTTCTAGCCGAATCTGATGGTCTTCTCTCCCCTTGTTCCTCACCTTGATTTTCTCTCCCCATCACCTCATGCTCACTTTTTAGCTTTATTTGATCATCATACACCTGTTTGGGTGTAAGAGGTACAAGAGTGATGGTTTCACCATTCTTTACAATGATATACCTATTTTTAACCCCATCATGAATTGCCTTCCTATCATATTGCCATGGTCTCCCCAACAAGATGTGACTTACTTGAATTGGTACCACGTCACACAGAACTTCATCAATATATTTCCCAATCGAAAATGGAACCACAACCTGTTTAGTCACTTTCGCTTCACCACTATCATTCAACCATTGCAATCTATATGGTTTAGCATGCTTAACAGTACACAAATTCAGTTTACTAACAAGGGTGGTACTACAAACATTAACACAACTTCCACTATCTATAATTAAACCACACATCTTGCTTTGTACAGAACAACGCGTATGAAAGATGTTCTTCCTTTGTTGATTAATTTCATCTTCCTTTACCTGAACCTAAAGTGTTCGTCTTATAACCAAGGACTCCCCAACCGGTAATGCTAACTCTTCCCCATCACTATCCTCCAATAGTGGCATGCCTTCACAATCAGATCTGTCACTTTTAGATTCCATATCACCATTATCTCTAATCACCATGATTCTCTTATATGGACACTCTGAAGCATAATGTCTATGTCCTTGACACCTGAAAGATTTAACATCACGGGTATGTTTAGGATGAGTTTCAAATTTACCTTTGGCATTAGTAGGAACATCAACTTTAGCCTTTGGTGGATTAGATCTAAAAGGAACAAAGGATCTTGGCCGGACAATACCTTCTCTCTTTAGATTCGGCTTCTAAGATGATGAAGAGCCCGAATTAAACGCTAGTCGAACATGTACCTTTCAAAGTTGTCTCTCCACCTTCGTAGCCATGTGAACCATGTCCTCTAGCTCCATATAGTGTTGTAGCTCAACCACATTGGCAATGTCCCGATTCAACCCATTAAGAAATCTAGCCATAATGGCTTCTCTATCCTCAACAACATTGGCCCAAATAATTGCTAACTCCATCTCTTTGTGATATTCATCTACTGTCTTATAACTTTGATTCAGACCTTGGAGCTTCAGATATAAGTCTCTGTAATAGTGGTTTGGCACAAATCATCTCCTCATTAAGACTTTCATCTCCCCCCAAGTCTGAACGGGTCGCTCCTCATTCCTCCTTCTACTGATTACAATTTGATCCCACCAAATCAATGCATACTCCGTAAACTCAATTATCACCAATTTCATATTTTTTTTTGTTCAGAATAGCTATGGCAATCAAAAATCCAATCTATCTTTTTATCCCACTCCAAATAATCCTTGGGATCGTTTTTACCTTGAAAGTTAGGAATTTTTAGTTTAATGGTGTCCACGTCCTCATCCATATCTTCATAAGTGCCCATGCCACTGAAATTCACATTCCTCATAGCCCTGTTCGTTCCAGACCTGATTCCTTGGCCAGCAGATGCAAAATCATAGTCATCTTCACCCGTATCTACGTTTTCATCAACAAACTCTTCAAAATCATATCTGACATTCTGTACGGCCATACGGACCATATTTCCTCGGCGATCAGCCCCACTATTCTGTTGCTTTATTGAATTCACCTTATTTTTCAAATCCTTGTACGTTCTAAACAACAGTTCAAGTTGCCGGCCTATAGCTCGCAATTGGAAAGCTATGTCAGCGTTTTGTGTAGCTGATTTGTTGTTTTCAGACATTCTTTGAATCTACAAAATTTGGTTAGTAGCATAAAATATATCCTCACACCTCTCGTGTATCACAAAAAAAAATCAAGGCTTTTCACTCTAATAAGCTCACTACGCCTTTTACCTCACAACTTGCTTTCTTTTGGTTCTTTAGGAACTGAAATCAAAGTCAGTAGCCTTCGCAGCGCACTCTAATTATAATTTTCACACTCAAGAATCAATAAATATACTAAAAATAAAACAAAACAAAACTACGATTACAATTTTGCGAGTAGCAATGCAAATTCGTACGAATTGTGGACGAAACGAAGACAGGAAATAATACAGAAGCAAATATTAGCGAAAATAGTTACTTGACTCCTAGATTACCCAAATATAATAGAAACAAAAAGATTTGGACAAAACTAAATAGTAAGGATCACGTTTTGAAACTTGACGCAAATTTAACCTGTTACGCAATTTTTACGTAACAAAATTGAAATCCAGACTAAACGATCTCGAAATGACCTCAAAATCAATATTTAGTATTATAATACTAAAAAAACAACAAAAATCAATTTATAGGTCGTTCTTTTATGTCTAAGTACTCAAACCCCTTGTATGATCAGTTTGTAGCAGAATTGAACCCCCAATTAAAACCTCCAAAAGTCGATATCAAAATAAGCCCACATTTAATATATGATGCGATGTTATCCCCAATGCATAGATATGAATTTTCTATTTATTCTAAGGCGTTTTGCTTATGGTTCACAAAAAGTAGTGTTTCTGCAGCAGAATTGAGTCTCGAATTAAAACCTCAAGCAAACAATATCAGAATAAGCCCAAATTTGACATATGAAGCGATCTCACCCCTAATAGACTGAATATGAAGTTTCAATTAATTCTGAGGTGGTTTGATTATAGTTCACCAAGAGTTGTGTTTCTATGGAAAAAATTGAATGATCCTTCAAATTTCAACTAATCGCTATCTCTCTTTCTTTTTAATATACTGATATGATAGAGACAGTAACAAGATGAAATATAACCCTTATATTTGCTTAGATGATGCAGACACGAAGAATAAGAATATGGACGCAAACACTCAAAAACTTAAAGGAACACAAAAAAACAGAAGGATATGACCTTGTTTTGGAGCCTAGCTCTGATACCAACTGATGCGAACCTCATGATCACGTGGTCACGCAATCCACAATCAAGATTGAGATCTGATCCCGGAAAGCCGAAATAGGTCTAATAGAAGTGTGACACAATGGAAACCTGCCCCAAGGCACCAACACTTTTGGATTGAGTAGAATGATGCCACGAAGCCAGTTAATCTTTGATAAGTCAGATTCAGTTCATTCAAGAACTAAGGAATGCAAGAATCAATCACATGTTAAAACTGAAAAATTCAGAAGTAATTATCATCAAAGCTGTCAAAATTTTGGCTTACATAAGTTTAACTAGTTAACCTTAATGGACCCCTTATGTGGACTTAAATGAGGTCCACTCAAAACTGACCCAAAACCCTAAACTGAAAAGCCCATAACTTAATCCAAACAAGCCTTGGATCCTAACTGAAAACAAAGTTTTAATTAAGCCCAAACAAGCCTTGGGCTGTAGCTAACAAAATAAAACAAAGCCCATAATATTAAATCCATGTTCTGTCATGAGAAGAAGAGAAGGAAGTAAAATATTATAGAACTGATTCAAGGCTTATTTATAGCCTTCCATCCAGCCCCTTAATCCTAGAAACAAAAGGAAAAGGTAGCCACCCATGTTGTTTCCAAGTTGTAGAAGGATTCTTTTGTTTCATTTGTTGTCCTTACCTCATGGCCCAAATAAGGTTGTGTTAGACCCCTCTTGCACATGAATAAGATGTACTAGGGTCTCCTCTTGATACTCTAATGGACCTTTCAATTGCGACTTGGTTGAAACATTCAAAACCAATGCATTCAATGCCTCTTTCAATGCCTTTATCTTGGACCGGGTCATTGGACCATTTAGAACATGTAATGGGTCCTTCCTGGTGTTTCTAGGTTGGTCCACATCAAATATTGCTTGTCTTAACATTCTTTTATCAATACTTTTGTTTTCCTTTTCTTTCTAGTTGACAATCAAGGCTCAACTTTTGTTTTTTTGTTTTTTTTTGTTGAGCCCACCTTTTTTTATATAAATGACGAGATCATGCATTTTTCAAAATTATCTCTTTATATTACTTATGCATTTACACCGAATACTTTTTTCTTTAAGAATCCTAAAAGTGGATCTTCCACAACATCACATACACTTAGCACAAAGAATGAATGATCAAATTATAACAACTATGCGGTAGCTATGGAAGAAAAAGAATGGGATGAAAACAATATCAGGAAATTCATAAATTTAATAGAATAGCATAAACAAGCCTAGAAACCTGCTATAGAAGAACTTGAAACCATAAATATAGGTGATGATCAGTTTAAGAAACATCTAAAAATAAAAGCCTTGATTACTCCTGAACAAAGAGCGGAAATGGTTGCCCTGCTATAAGAATATACAAATGTTTTTGCCTAGTCTAATAAGGATATGTCTAGTTTGGATACAAATATTGTAGTACACAAGATACTGCTTGTAGAAGGTTACAAATCAGTCAAACAGAAGTTAAGAAGAATCCATCCAAATATCCTAATCAAATCTAAGACAAAAATTAAGAAGCAATGGAATGCTAGCTTTTTAGAAGTAGTTAAATATCCACAATAGGTATCTAACATAGTTGTCGTATTGAAAACAAAAAAGGGAAAATCAAAGTTTGCGTGGATTTCAAGGATTTGAACAAGGTTAGTCCCAAAGATGACTTTTCTTTGCCACATATAGATATTTTAGTCGATAACCCTGAGTGCAGTTCCGTGTATTCCTTCATGGATGGCTTCTCAAGACAAACATATAAAAATAAGTCTAGAAGATAAAGAGATAGCAACCTTTGTCACACACTAGGAAACATTTTGTTGTAAAGTTATGCCATTCGGGTTGAAGATTGTAGGGGCCACCTATTAGAAGGCCATGGTGACTCTATTTTATGATATGATGCACAAAGAAATTAAGTTGTATATGGATGATGTGATTGTCAAGTCCAAAAAAGAAGACAATCATATCCAAGTTTTAAGAAAGTTATTTGTGAGATTGAGAAAGTACAAACTAGGGCTCAACCCTACAAAATGTTCATTTGGAGTTAAGTTTAGTAAGCTACTAGGATTCATTGTGAGTGACAAGGGGATAAAGATGGATCTTGATAAGATGAAGGCCATCCAATATATGTCATCTTCTAAGACAGAAAAGGAGGTAAGGGGATTCTTAGGGAGGTCAAACTATATTACCCAATTCATATCCCAACTAACAATAATATATGAACCTATCTTCCAGCTACTGATGAAAAAGAATCCCAGAACTTGGAATGAGGAGTGTGTAGAAGCCTTTAATAAAATCAAGCAGTACTTACAAAGTCTACCTATATTTGTTCCTACTGTATCAAAAGGCCTTTGATACTATCTGACAGTGAATGAAGCAGTTATATGATGTGTACTAGGTCAGCATGATGAAACTTGAAGGAAAGAAAAAACCATTTATTACCTAAGTAAGAAGTTTACAGAATGCGAATCTAAATACATAATGATAGAAAAGCTATGATGTGTGCTAGTGTAGGCGACAAAAAGATTACGGTATTAGATGTTGTATCATACTACGTGGTTGATTTTAAAGGTGGATCCCTTAATGTATATATATGACAAGCCCTATTTATAAAGTTGAATTGTAAGATGGCAAGTTCTGTTCGCAAAATACGACGTAATATATATGAAGAGAAAAGTTGTGAAAGGAAACGCAATTGTTGACCTTCTAGCTAACAATGCCGTTGAAGATTATGAGCTATTAGATTTTAATTTTCTTGATGAAAATGTATTGTTAATAGAGGATGAAGAAAAGAAGACATATTGTGGATCATGTATTTTGATGAGGCAGTAAATGTATATAGTAATAGGGCTAGTGCATAAATAATCTCTCTAGATAAAAAGCAATACCTAGTTTTAGTTAAGCTACAATTTGAATGCGCCAACAACACAGCTAAATATGAGGCATACATCCTCGATTTAGAAGTTGCATTAGAGTTGAAGATCAGAAACATAGATGTGTATGGTTACTCAATGTTGATTATCTATTAAGTGAAAGTGAAATGACAAACCAAGAAAGAAAAGCTGAAAGCCTACCAAGAATATCTATCCAAACTAGTAGAAGAGCTTAAAGAGATAGAGTTCACCCATATAGAAAGAGAAGGGAACCATTTTGCTGATGCCTTGGCCACATTGGTTGTCAAGGCTATAATTGAATTCGAGCATAAGGTATAGACGGTACATATTGATATCAAAAATTTCCTGGCTCATTATGTTCAGTTGAAAGAGAGATAGATGGATACCCTTGGTACTATGATAACAAGAATTTTATGCATACCCAGGAATATCTCGTGGGAGCCTCCAAGACAGATAGGAAAACCTTGAGAAGATTGGCTATGGATTTCTACTTAGACAGGGAAGTCTTGTATAAACGATCATTTGACAGAACCTTGCTAAGATATTTAAATGGGTTGATGCTAGAAATGTATTGAGAGAAGTCCATGAAAGGATTTGCTCAACTCGCACTAGTAGGCATATGATAACAAGGAAAATACAAAGGGCTGGTTATTTTTGGATGACATTAGAGAAAGACTGCATTGACTATGTCAGAAAATGTCATAAGTGTCAAGTGTATAGTGATAAGATCAATGCACCTTCAGCTCCTCTGTTTAATCTAGCATCTACATGGTCAGTTACAATGTGAGGAATTGATGTAATTGGGCCTATTAGCTCGAAAGCCAGCAATAGGCATAGATTCATCCTCGTGGCTATCATATACTCATAGCAAAAGGTGGTGAAAAGGTTGATAGAAAAGGACTTGATCTGCCAATATGGTCCACCAAAAAAGATAGTGATCATCGATAATGGATAGAACATTAACGGCAAAATGATAGTGGAGCTTTGTACCAAATAGAAAATCAAGCATTCTAATTCAAAAAGAAAAGATTTTTTCTCTCACTGCCATTTACTAGACAAAAAGAAAAGAAAAGAAAAGAACCCTAGTATCATAATACTTCATCGTCAAATCTAGGAGCCTTACCCATACTGCTGTAACCTTGTATATTGTAGCTTCTTTAAGATCAAAGTTTGGATGTCATTGTTGCACAGCAACCTTGAAGTTTGGATGGCATTTTCTTCATTCTTGCCTTTCTTCATTGAGATAATGGTTCGCCCTTGATTAGAAAATTGGTAAATACAAACAAAAACATTGATGAAAGTTTTCTATCGGTAGATTGTGGTGAATTTTTCCGACTGAATATGCCCTCGCAGTATCCATCGGTAAACACCGATGGAAATATTCTCTCTGTATATACCGAGAGAATTACAGTGGGAAAAGAAGAAATGAAGAAAATGCCAAAAAGTACAATGACATGTCATTTTTATAGATAGAATTACCGATGGATTTAATCCATCAATTAAATTTATCAGTAAATCTGTTTGTAATATTTAATTTATGACCTCCCTTATTTCTTCATCTTCTTCATTTTTCTCTATAACAAACAACACACCCCCTGCCCCCCCCCTAAATTTTATCACAAATCAACCTTCTTCTAAAAATCTGGCCACCCTAACACTTAGTTTGTCAACATCCCTATTCTGATTCAAATTTTATTAAGGATCCCCCACTTAAAGTAAGCAAAACTACCTATTTTTATTTGAACTCAATTTTAAAATGTTAATTTTTATTGCATATTTTTATAGTATATGTATTTTGCTTAGGAGTTTACTTGTTTTATAACTTTTTCCCATAGAATTTTTTTGTCTAAATGTATGATTTGAACATGTTAGAGTTTGTTTGAAATTTTATAAAATTGTATTTGTTTATAAATTGATGAAATTTATTTTGAATTTTTTATTTAGGTTTTTTGTGATGAAATAAATAATGGCTTATTTAATGAGTCTATTTTATATTTTGTCAATTTTATTGTTTAGTTGAAATTTTTGATAAATGTATAGAAATTTGAATTTATGTAGATAATTGTTAATGAATTAGTTGTATTATTAAAATAGTTTAAATAGGTTTGAGTTGAACCAATGTTTGCAAATTTATATAGTTTACATAATTAATTAATAAATGTTGTCATCAATATTCTATATTGATTTGATATAAGTAATGGATGATCGTTCATTAATGTATCGAGATTCACCCGAAGGGTTGTGTACGATGGATTATTGTAATGAGATTCATGATTTTATTAATTATGTACTATCTAATCCGAGAAATATTAGTGGAGACAGTATTAAATGTCTATAAAAAAGTGTAACAATAAAAATTTCTTGATCCAAATATTATAATGATGCATCTTCTACAACAAAGGTTCATGGAGAGATACTTGTGCTGGTTTGCACACGGAGAACCATATGTTCCTTATAAGACCATAGTATAAATGATGATCGGGTTAATTTCTAATTTTAGTAGAGTGCATGAAGTTGTAGATGACAACAATAATCCTTATAGGAATATGGTTATGGATCCAAAAGGAATGAATCATAGTTATATTGGTCAATGTTCAATCATAAATGAAGAACCGCAGGCAAACGCGGTTAGGTTTTTTTTATCTTTTGAAAGACTCTAATGAACCATTATGGGATAAGTGCACAAATCATAGTAAATTATTGGTCGTTGCACAAGTGTTCACCATCAAGTCAGATCATAGGTTGAGTGAGGCTGGTTATGATAAAATTATTGAATGGATGAGAAGTATTATACCTAAAGGGAATAGGCTGAAAGAGAAATTTTATGCTGCTAAATCTATAATAAAACCCCTCGGCCTAGGATACCATAAAATTTACATGTGTACAAACTTCCGCATATTGTACTACTTCGAAGATGCAAAGTTGACCGAGTGCAAAACATGTGGGCATTCTCGTTATAAACTTATAACTGGTAGGGGAATGACTCATGTCACACTTAGAAAACTTAGATACTTCTCAATCACACTTAAACTGCAAATGTTATTCATGTCACCAAAGAATGTTGAGCATATGGCATTATTCACATGATGCAATGGATGGAGTGATGGTGCACCTTTCTAATGGTAAAGTCTAGAACATTTTAAAATGGTGCATCCTCAGTTTTTAGTGGAATCAAGGAATGTGCATCTTGGGTTATGTACAAGCGAATTCAATCCATTCAGGTTATTTGTCGCTTCTTATTCTTATTGGACGGTGAAACTCACGGTTTAAACTTGTCATTAGGGATGTTTATAAGGCTAGAGTTCATGTTTTTATCTATGGTCACACCTAGTCCTAATACTTTAGGTTGGAACATAGATGTTTGTCTTCATTCGTTGATTGATGAGTTTAAGCAGTTGTAGCATCCAGAGCTTTGACATATGATGTATCGAGAAAACATAATTTTCAGATGAAAGAAGCTTTGATGTAGACTATCAATGATTTTCTTGTGTATGGAATGGTTTCTGGTTGGAGCATGCATGAAAAACTAACATGTTCATACTTTATGGAAAATATCAAGGCCTTCATATTAACAAATGGCGATAAAACGCCTTTTTTTTTTATTGCCAACAAATCACAAGTAAAGAAAGAATAAAAAAGATTAATTTATTAGCAGACTTCAAAAGGATATTGCACCGCCATTACCATCGGGTGCAGGGATCTAGAACCGGAGTATTCATGGCTCCATTACCACGCACACTGACAGCCACATTATGTTCATTTCGCATGCGAAGCGGGCGGTAAGATTGTTTTTTAATTACATGCATTTTTTATTTGTTTTTTTTATAAATATATTTAACTAACAATAATTTTCTCTTACAAGCTACGATTCTTAGACGCGAGCCAAGCATGATGGAGCTTTTTGTGGAAACACATGTGCTAAATGATGACCACCAAAAAGGGGTGCAACAGCTCATAGATAGTCGAGCTCAGCACTTTTGTGGTTTGTTGGTTTTCAACTTTTTTTTTCTTAAGTTATTATTTTTTTGAATTTACTAGCCTTTTTTTGATGATATATATAACACCCGGTTGAAGGAGAGATACGAGGACGATCCTTTGACCCATCCAAATCTCAATCCGGATTTGTGGTTAGAGGCAGGATCATATGATGGACCCAATAGAAATCACATGTGCGGTCTCTCTAAGCTTTAAATGCTTGCAATCGATTCTAAGCACTTAAACTCTAAAGTTTGAGGTAATTTTAGACCAATGAGTTCGAGCTCGAACAACCCATCTTGATTCTAATTAGGAACAACTTAGTATTGAGATGGCCAAACTCCACCTATTGGTAATGAAGATAAGATCACAAATGGTTAGTACATGTGCTCCCTTTTATATGACCCACAGTCCCCTCGCCTCCTCCTCCTCCTTCAGTGTCTCTATTCTAGATTAATTATATTTGAACTTATAAATATTTAAATTTGTAATAAATATTTTATTTTTATATTAATTTATTTTATTTTAATTATTTTCTACTTCTGTTTAATAGATTTTTTTTAAATACATTTTTAAATTATTACTAATGGGGTTATAGACGAACTAAGTTTGTCAGTATATTTCAGAGAGTTGGAAAAAAAATATTGCAAATGTCATTGCTACTATTTACTCTCCGACAGAATTACAGACAATCTGTTTGACAGTTACATGTCAAATTCACTTAGGACCGGGAATACCGACGAACAAAAAAAATCGTTGATGGAATTACATATAATTTTTATGTTGGTGATATGTTATATTCATTGATGAAAATACTAACCAAATAAAGCGGGTATATTTTTCTTTTGCGTGCTTTTGCCGTCACTAAATTCATTGGTAAAATTATTACCGACATATTACAAATCACTAATAAGAGTTTTTCCAACAAGATATAGTTATCTGTGAGCCTGTTGATAAAAAAAAATTCAACAAATTATAGTTATTTGTGATGAGCTTATTGGTAAAAGTTTTTTCAATAAAATATAGTTATCCGTGAATCTATTGGTAAATTTCATGATGACACACGGAATATAAATAATAATAAAAAAATTTATCAATAAATCTAAATATTCTAGTAGTGGGCACGTCCCAGGACCCCGAATAATGCATATTCCCGATCATCCGAATTGGAAAACTTGACCAAGAAGAAGTCGTTCTCCAAATCTACTAGCCCTGAATCGCCCTGGATTCTCCAGTGTTTGTAATCTTTTCATCAGATATGTATAGCCAATCTTCCTTCCCATGACTTTAATAAAGGTTGTCTCCAAGGCTCCTTGAGCGGTTTCTTTTCTTCAGCAGACAACTTAATCAAAGGACACTCCTCATCTCCATCTTCTTCTTCGTCATCATCCGAAATATAGTCATGCTTCGTATGATCCTTATTGGACTCGTGATCGATATAAGAAGCACCCATAAGAGAATCCTTATAACTGATCCCTCCAGAACCTGCTTGAGTACCAATCGACGGGCTTGAACCATTGCCCACATCAGCTTCTTGATTACCTGAGTTGACTTTAATTTTCTTGTTCGAACTTGACAACATATCTGCCTCCTCCGTGGAGATGCCCGTTTGTTCTCTAGAGAGCATATTGCAGGGAAACACTCTTTCCGAAATTCAGCACTAAACGAGTATTCTGGATTCCTCAATCTCGGGGAACCATCCAGAAATAAAAGAGCAACGTCTGCTTTGGGCCAGAGAACCACTTTCAGATTTCCATCTCCACCACACTTTACTAGCTAGGTTGCTTTTGTCTCGCTTTTCATAATTTTTGCAGTTAATATCGCACCAGCCTCCGCATGCGGACAGTGATATTGAACTGTACTGAGTCAATCGACCAATTCTAATTAAGCATTGAAACATCATTTCAACCATTAAAAACATCCGATTAATATTTTTCACATGGTTGAAACCACATAGCCAAAACCATGTCTAACAAAAAACCAGTAATTTGAAGTCCGAATAAACTTACATCCTCTAGATTTTCATTAAACTGGCAGATAGATGCATAGACTAGACAAACGTTACATACTCGACAATCCACCTAACACTAGATGAAACAAAGACCAAATCATGTAGAATCTCGAAACACTATGAATCAAAAACAGTAAAGAAAGGAATTAATACTTAATTAATTTCATTTAATTAACAATGAACTGTGACTATATATGCAGGTAAAAAAGTTTTTTTGCTGGCATTTAACTTTAACACGCCTGCACAACAAATAGATAGCAACGAGGGATTCCAATTCCCTCCAATTAAATAACTTCCCAATAGAAAAAATATAAAAATAGGATTGATTATGTAAATCAAATCAATCATATTTTAAAAATAATCATCATATTATAATAAAGTTAAATTATCAAATGACGACTTAAAGGCAAAAAAATAAATAAATAAAAAAGAAAGAAAAGGTCGACCGGCTAAGCAATTCCATGTGCAACTATAAATACACGAGGTGTGTTGCAGAGCTCTCTCATCTTCCTGGAAGCTGCACACATAACTATAGTTATTGCTACTCCCAAGCAGCAAAAGTTTGCATCTTAGTACCCTCTCCTAAATTTATAATAATTTGCTGCCTTATTCATCTTTTGTTACTGCTTTATTTAGTAGCATGGATACAAAAGTCCTTTCCTCTGGCATCCAGTATACAAGCTTGCCGGCAAGCTATGTTAGGCCGGAATCTGAACGTCCCCGGCTATGGGAAGTTTCAACGTGCGAAAATGTTCCGGTCATAGATTTAGGTTGTCAGGAGAGGGACCAAATTGTCCAACAAGTTGGCGATGCCTGCAAGAACTATGGCTTTTTTCAGGTTAGCCTACTTTCTATATCTTTTTCCCCCTTCTTTTGTTTTATATTTTAATAGTAGTGGAATATTTTAAAAATAGTCATATCAATCCTTCTATTACTTGATTATTTTAGCATGATGATTAGATGGAGTATAGATCATAGCTAAATAATTTGAATAGTGAATCTTTTGGTTTATGAATGGCAGGTGATCAATCATGGAGTGTCTTTGGAAGCAGTGGAGAAAATGCTAGGAGTAGCCCATGATTTCTTCAGCTTGCCAGTTGAGGAGAAGCTGAAGCTGTATTCTGATGATCCATCGAAGACAATGAGACTTTCTACAAGTTTTAATGTGAACAAGGAGAAGGTTCACAACTGGAGGGACTATCTTAGACTCCATTGCTATCCTCTTGACAAGTATGCTCCTGAGTGGCCTTCTAAACCTCCTCCGTTCAAGTGAGTTCTATCTCTCTCTCTCTCTCCCCCTCCCCCTCCTCCTCCTCCTCCCCCCTCTCCCGCCCAAAACACAGTCATGCAGAATAGGGCACACCACAAACATAGGCAGAGCTACGTTTCAGATACCTTGGGTGCATGCACTAGTGGTGCATAGAATCTGCCACATCCCTTTCTGTCATAACTTGCCTTTTTTATTTTGTTTTCCATAGTTAGCATTTATTTGCGAAAATGCACCTAGAAAAAATCTTCCTTGCACATGAAATATTAAAATAGATAACAACATTTCACTTGTTTATTAAAAATAAGTTATATTAAATTTAAAATGATATTTGAAAATAACTGTTCAGATATCATATTTTACATTCTGACGACATTTCAAATATTTTTTTTATTCGGAGTTCATGATTGTATAATTAAAATATTACTGTAAATTTCAAGTATTTTAAAAAAGATTTTTAATAGAACTTCTCATCTTGAAATGGAAAAAATTAATTAAAAACATGCGTGAAGGTTTGGGTTTGGGTTCGGGATAGAGTTTTTCTTACCAAAATTCCACGTGTGATTGAAAGTAAAGAGGACATAAACCATATCCAATAAACTCGTCCTAGGTTTTAGTTCCAGTACATGAATATAATTGCACAGCAACTATTGTACTGTCCGAGAACTCTAACCTAAGCTCCGTTGTATATTTAAATTTGATTAATCCCTTATTAAAGATATCTTTTGAGTTAGCGCTCAAAATCCGATAAAAATCCAATCAAAAAGGTTAAGCATCATACTATGTTGTTAGATCATAAATATATATTTGAAAATATTTTCTAGAGTGTTTTTTATTTGAAAATAAATTAAAATAAATTTTTTAATTTTTTAAAATAGTAGTTTTGATCCAATTTATTCACTCACGTACACCAAGAAAAGTCTCCTCTCCCACTCTAAAAGTCATATCTACTAATTTAATTTTTTTTTTCTTGGTGCTCCATGAGCAAAAAAGTATTTTGCGGGCCTTAGAAGGGAGTAGGTGGGCATGTGAGCACATGCGGCACGAAAAAGGAGGGTTCAAGGGATCTATAGCCCCACTGTTTTTTCAGTCTCTTGCTAACGAGGCCTTTTGCATTAATTGTTGAAGGGTAAATTCTTACACATGAATTGATCAAAACAGTCATTTCCCTCCCTTTCCACTAATTATATAGAGCAATTAGAGAAGGGTTTATTAGACTAATTAATCAAGAATTATTACACAGTTAAGGACCTAATTGCCACGACACGAAGTCCATGGACTCCGATCCCTAAATTTCCAAGGA
>Ga0325410_1002612_pt1 | contig 20184 bp, 10 predicted proteins | sample PopdelMetagenome_16_FD_206182 | JGI IMG/M metagenome (GOLD analysis project Ga0325410, IMG submission 206182) | Populus deltoides microbial communities from Bellville, Georgia, United States - Xylem-PdIQD-R3 | ecosystem: Host-associated > Plants > Phyllosphere > Stem > Wood/Secondary xylem... | reverse complement strand
GAGGAAGGAATATCACCAGTAAGCAGATTGTTGGATAGATCACTGTTGTGGCAATATTATCAAACCTCAATTTCCATCATCATGACCACTGTAGGTGTTTAGCTCAACAAGCACAGCACACGGCACAGTAGTATATGAACAAGTCATGCAATGAGATGGAGTGATGGTACTTACAGTATTTTCAAGTTCTCAAAGTCACCTATTGAAGAGGAAATCTGTCCAGCTAAATTTTTGCCTGCCAAATGTCTGACATAGAAATAAAAGTGATTCACAACAAGAGGATTTTTTTTTATATAGGTTTCATGCAAACTTTCTCTTAGTTTCTTTTTCTATTGCTTGATTTTGTTAATAACAAACTGATTTTATAATCAATAAGTCTAGGACATATACATTTCATTGACGGAACAAGCTTCATTGTTGTTATCACTGGAACATCTAATCTCCGCATCCTTTTCGTTTGAACAACCCAAACTCAACCTGACCGTCGTCGTTGTCTCAACATTGGACTGCAAACTCGTGAGAAGGAGTCGAAGAGCATTTTCTGCCAAAGGTTTCAACACACAAAAGTTCTTTTGATTAAATCCCAACAAGATATTCTCATGTTCAAGATAAAAATACTTAATCTACATTAATACATAGATGGAATAAATTGAACAAGAATGGAAATTTTGAGGACCACATAAGTATGAATTGAACGTTTCAAATAATGATTTCAATCTAAAAGTTCAAATGAAATGAGGCTATACAATATAATTTTCGTAAACTTCAAGTGGAAATACTTTGAGTGTGAATTTCTTAAAATTGCAATACTAAATAATTTCTGATATTATATTAAAAAAAAACTATCTCACCATAAAAATTTATATCATTAAATGAGACTTTAGATTTATATCTCTCTCTAATTTTATATTATCTTCTCAATCAACTTAATTCTAAGAAACTTTTTAATCTTCTATCCCCATGCTTTAACTCTATCCTACATCAATTAGTAATTAAAGCCAGGTGGGGTTCAATTCTAGATAACAACTAAACATATATTCAGCATCTTCGAAAGAATAGAAGATCGATTAACTCGTACCTTCAGAACCTGTAAGGTTACAATTATTTGCAGTACTGTTATCGCCATTATCAGCAGCAGGTTTAGTTCCAATATTGAAAGTAGTGCCAGTGCCAGTGCCAAGTTGCCATAGAAGAAGAGAGACGAAGAGAAGAAGTCTACTAATGAGCATTACTGACAATTCAGAACCCATTAGTTTCGACATAGCAGTAGTACTTCTGCTGTGCTTTGCTTGGTGAGGGTGCATGTGCCACTACTCTTGTGTTCTTATATATAAATGTACATGCAGAAAAAAAGATAAAACACCTTGTAATTCACAACTGTGTTGTCAAAAGAGAGATTATCAACAACTGGCAATCTAATGCTTTGTTCTCTTCAACAGCTTTGTTGTTTTCCTCTTCCGGAAGTTATCTTCAAAATTCAAAGGAATGATATCATCTCACTACGTCAAGGTGGGGAAACAGGGATTGATGGGCTATTGGATAGCAACAAAAGAGGAAGATTTCTTTTGGAAAGCAACCAAAGTAATTGATTCTGCATGCATTAATGCCTTTTGGTTTCTTTACTATTATTTGTATCTTGTTCCTTGAAATTGTCTCTTGTTGCGAAACATAAAAATAACAAAGAAGAAAGATAAAAAGAGAATGACAAGAAAAAGTGCACAAACGAGGTGAAAAAAAGAAAAAGAAAAGGAATCAGCTAATACTTAAACAGGAAGATCAGGAGCAATTAAAATCTCAAAATTGTACTTAAATGATTAATTAATTAGTGGGTCAGGAAAGCAGGTGTTGTTAAGTCACTTGTTAATGGGTTATTTACTGGTTGTTGATGATATTTAAATTTTCTTGTTTTGAGAACTTGGGATACATTAAACACCAAGCCAAAGCTGGAGAAGGAAGCAAAGAAAGGCTGCGAAAAAGGGGGCCAGCTGCAGAATTTTCAAAAGACAAGGAAATAAAAAGAGTAAAGAAAAAAAAATACAGCATCAAACTTATCAGTGGATCATGCGAAACACGTTGGCTTAAGCAGTGTACGAGGGCCTTGTGGTATTCAATCACCAAGCACCCCAAAACACAAGGAAATTAAGCAGTTGCAACGATGACAAGAGGCACAATCCTTGCAAACTTGTATGCTCATAAACTCATTGATTAGGCAGTGATATTTAAATTTATTAGCTAATTGTTAAGAAAATTATTTTCTATAGGTGTGGATGGTCTCATTAAAACAGATGCATGAAAAACATATATAAAGTAGTGATAATTGATACCATGAAACAATACAAGTCCCATAACTCAAACGAGGGTGTCCACTCTCTGGGGGCTATAATTTCAAAAAAAAAAAGAAAAAAAAAAGAGTAAAGAGTAATTAAAGAAAAAGCCATTACATATTCTTCCTTTAAACTTCACTAAGAACTAAGAAGATTCAAATAAAAAAGCCCAAATTAAGACATCAAGGAAATTAAGAAAAAGATGAGAAAAACAATCCAAAAATATTGAAACTGACGAGCACTTCAACTATAATGACAGTCCGTACTCAGGTCACTGAGGGAAAAAATCCAAGTCATGCGGAAGTGTGTGCTGCATGCAAGTGGTTTCCACACAAAATATTCCTTTAATATCTTATCATGTTTAAGGTAAAAGTACTCAATAAACCTTATTACATAGATACATCGACGGGTTAAAATGGCTAGGATCAGAAACTTTTGCATAATCTTTTTTATAAATGCATTTATAAAAAAGGGTTTAAATAACTTCGAAGTTAAATTTTTTATAATAATTTATTATATTATAAACAGTACTCATCTAATAAATCAGAAAGAAAACATTATTTTCATAATAGTTAATGACTAATAGGATCATAAACGATGTAGCAACACTAGTTTATTTGTTTGTAATTTAGTAGTACAAGAATAAGAGAACAATTATTTTGTACCTTCATCATTTATAAAGTCACCGATGTTAGCGGTGTTTTTTAGTTTAATTCTTACAACCAATCAGTTGATTACATGTGATATTATTATATTAATGTAAATATATATTTATTATTAATAAAAGCTTAATTTATATTTAATATTCATATAATAATAAATTAATAAATTTAATATTTGATTTATGAATTTAGAGTATATATAAAGTTCATTAGACAAAGATTCTTTACGGAAATTATAATATTGTTATAATAATGAGATTCCTATTGTATTAAAACATTGTTTCTAAAATGTTCATGGTCGATACTCTCTTAAATATTAGATATTTATTAGAGCCGTTGAGACTGATATATATTATGTATTTTTTTTTTTTTTATGATAGTAAGCATCTATTTTCATAAGTTGAGGTGTAAGGAATACCTATAACTAATATGTAGGTGCTTGTCTTAAGCTCCTAATTTGATCAATTTCAACCCTTATATTCACGTGTCTTTTCCAGTTTGGTCTTTGGTTTTGGATTGGAAGAAAATAATATATAAATATATTGGAAGAAAATAATATATATTGTTGTATTGGATTGGTCAATTTCAACCCTTATATATATTGGAAGAAAATGATATATAAATATATATTATTTTCTTCCAGTATTTTTAATTCTTTATATATATATATATATATTTTTTTTTTGTTTATATGAGTCCCAAAAAAATAAGTAATAACAAGAGCCTAACGATTACTAATGGTTGTTATTCGAAATTCTATGGTGGAATTCATGATGGTATAGCCCACAAACAAAAAGATCATTGGGTTTTTGACTTACAAGGTTCTACCCTAAGAATGTTGTATTAGACGTGTTCATGGTCACAAATGGTTTCTGATTGAGAAGGTTCTGCCTCGAGAACATTGTTATAATACTCCGTATGTATTTATATAAATATGCATGCACAAAAAAGACGAGTAGCCTTCTAATCCCCCCACAGTACTCTGTGTGTATCTTGATGAACATACATGCTGCACAAATTAATGGCTATCTAATACTTTATTGTTCTCTTTTAACTTTTTTTCTATTTTCGTCTACACGTGAAGGGGGGAACTGGGGACTGATAAACTAAAGCGAGGAAGACTTCATTTGGATAGTAACCAAAGTAATTGCTTCAGCATAGAGTAATGCCTTTTGTATTCTTTACTATTTTTTTATATATTGTTTTTTGTATTTTGTTACTTTCAATCGTCTCTGATTCTGATTTAAAAATATCACAGGAATAAAGAGAAAATACAAAGATAAAAAATTAAAGTGCACAATAACAATGATAAAAAGAAAAAGAAAAAGAAAAAGAATGATTAACAATAATAAATCTATTCGATGATTATATATATAAAAAAGAAATGGAATCAGGAATTACTAAAGTACTGTTTTTTATTTATTCCCATAAGATTGGGAACAATTAAAATTTGAAATTGTATTTAAATCAAGGATTGGAGGATGAATGGCTAAAAATCTCCACATGCCCTTCACCATGTTAATCTGGTCCAATAACTCCTTTACAATGAATTTGATACAATTAACCCCTCGGTCTATTTTTCGGTTTGGTAGACCGCATTCTCGCTGCTGATCTGAATATCATCTTCATGGCATGTGTCATTGATCAGAAAAGGAAATTAAAAACCTAGAGAATAAAAGAAAACAAGTTGACATAGTAAGACCGATTTGTCAAGTTAACTTGGCTATCTGATTTCAGCTAGAGCATCATTGATAAAAAGCAGTCAGGATTAACGAGACTGAACGAGTAAAATTTATGACGATCAGCTGATCACAGCCAAGATCGAGCAGCATAAGAAGCTTATGCAGTATATCAAGACGTTATGGTAATCTTGTGCCAAGCTCCCCAAACATGAGGAAACTAACCAAGTGCAACGAAATCAAGATCTATGTGCAGTATTTGCAAACTCGTATCCTCATGAAGGGATCAACCTCGCCTCGAATGAGTTGATCTAATGACACCAAAACTAGGAGTTGGGCATTCCGGCTTACACAACACATTCATCGGTCACAAATCTCAGATATCGATTTAGATCAAAGGGAAGTATTTTCTTGTTTCTCGTTTTTATTTTTCTGAATTTTTTAAACCAATGAAAAACAAACATCCTAATGTATTATTACATCAATTAATAAAAACTCTTGAGATCATGGTTTCAAACATGCATGCTTGACGCTGATGAGCTGCCTTTTGTAGATGAGATATACATCGCTCAGGCTTCAAAGGTACCGTTTTCAGGTGGCAACCTCGCAATTCTTGATAGCTGGCCCACAAAAAACAACACCATCACTTTTGAAAATCACTCTTGAATTGAGTGAATCACACCACAATTATTTTAAGAATTCTTCAGATAGAGAACTAATATTACCTTTGCTTAGTGCCCACTGCGCAATTTTCTGCCTCCTATCCAGCCCATTCTCAAAGAGAACGCCAACAACAACATCAGAAACAAAAGACAGCCTATTGTAATCAACGCGATTTCCCAACGATGTAGTTTTCTGGAAACTTAAGAAACATAAAAAGCTGCAGTTGTCAACCATGCAATAAATTATTCTCACTAAAATTCTAAAACCTGGTCTTGATCCCAAGGCTTGAACCAAGGCGGTCAGTTGAGAAAGTTGAATTTTTAAAAACAATGTTGTGCCATGCTCTTTTTTGAAAGAAAAATCTGGGTTAACTTTACTGATCCGCAACCGGGCCTTAGGCCAGGTCTACCCGTGTTTCTAAACTACGATTCTCACAGCATATAAAGAACTGACTAACAGAATTCTGCAAGGTTTTAACATAAAAAGGAAGAGTAGCTTCCTACCACGAGTGACGGAAATAGCTTCTATGAGAGGTCCATTGATACCAGGTGGATTGTACAGAGATCCTTTGCCTGCCCAGAAAAGCTTGATCTCCAACGAACCTTCATTTATTTTAGCTGGGAATTTTAGCTTTCTTACTTCATTTTGTAGTTCAGGGATTTCCTTTATGTTGAGATCTTTCTTCACCAACCGTCCCTAAAATCAAGATTTCCTTAAGAATGTGATATGAGAACATTAACTGGCATTCTGAAAAGTGAAATTCTTACCTGAATATAAACATCAAATACCCGTTTCCCTGTTATGCTATGATCTTCACCCTTTGAATACAATGTTTCAGAAAAATGAAGGGTCACAATGTACTTGCCTTTATGTAAGCAGAGCCCATAATACATTAGAGAAACCGGAGCAAGGCGAAAATCATTATCTATCTTTGTCTCAGGAGTACAATCTTTACATGTTGAGTTCCTTACTAAAGTACTGGCATTGATTGTTGCCCAGAGGTAGTCCCCAGAAAAGCTATAAGCCCAATCGTCAGATGGACTGAGATTAAAACTTGATGTTGAGGTGTCGTTGTGATAATGATCCTTTCCCACGTTAAGCTCCTCACCACCACAATTTATAAACAAGGAATTATCTGCAAGTAACTTATTTTCAGTACAAACATAATCGTTACCCCCTAACAAACTCAACCAGCATAATTAGAACGTAAAAATTCCCTATATATGTTAAATTATTAATGCACTTAAAGAAGATTCTAGAGATCAATTCTAGAAAATACTACAAACTACAAGTTAGTGCTAAGCTAAGTTATGAAAGTTCTAGAGAAATCAAACAAACACTAGGAATGTTCTAGGAAAGAATGAATGCTTGTCCATAATTCAAAGAACTATAGAACTTTCAAGTGTATTGGCTAAATTTCCAGCAAGTTCTATGGCTGGAAAGTTTATCTAAAATTTTCCTTTTAGGTTAGTTAAAAGACTATAAATAGCCATTCAACTATTTTTTGTAAAGCAAGCCATAAAACTACGCTAAGTTTAAAGCCTTTGTCCTAAAACTTTCCTCCTTGTATTGTAGCTTCTATCAACAAAGTTTTTGTTGTGTATCCCATATTTTCAACTATTTCTAAACTATAAATTAAATCCTTTTTTTACCAGACTACTATAACTCAAAACCTTAAGTACCTTCATTTTAATTTCTAATCACTAAAACCTCTAAACTACCTCTCAAACTACCATTATCTTCTAACAATATATCTATATGTTTCTCTATCTATTTATCTATATGTGTGAACTTGCGCATGTGCATGTGCATGTACATATTATGAGTATTTAAGTAGTAATTAATTACCATCTCGAGACATAAAAAATTAAAATTAAGATAATAGAAATAGAAATAGAAATGATATGTCTTCATATATATACTTTATACTTTTAAAATATAAAAATTCACTCTAAAACTATCTAAACACAACTCACGAAATTTGTTTTTATGTCTTCTATATCTATTCCTTCTATCTAATTCACTATAACCAAATGCAATTTTAACGTTCCTTCTTGACAGTCCTATTCATACTCTTTTCAAGGACTAATTTAGATAAGGAATTGAACCACTGGCCTTTAGTGGTAGTGACCCCTTCCCACTTGCAAGGAGGCCACCGTTTCAAACAACCTTTTTTTTTTTAATAGAGTTTGGGCATAAAACTGTCCTTTGAGGTCATAGTAGCCTATCAACTAGCCAATCCAATCTCTGTCATGGTAATACAAGTCTCTTTCTCCATAAACCACTAATTGCCATGGCTAAACTCTTAGACTATCTGGCTATGGACTGCTGGGTTCTTTAAAAAATAAAAAAAATATGGAATTCCAATTGGATACGCAGAATATGCCATTACTTAATTTAGCTTTCAAAGAATGAACATACGCTTTCGATAGCATTTTTCCGTCTTCATGTTATCAATAAATGACCTAAGAAACACGAAAGTTAATTTGTTAGAATACTTCAGAATCACTCTTCTTGAAAAAATGATGATACCACACATACCTAGTCGGGAGTCTGGAAAAGCACCAACATCATGAAATCAGATTAAAAAAAAAATCAGTGAGAAACTTTCAGAAGTGATTTAGAAGTCAATAAAATTGTCACATATATACGAGTGTTGTCCAGTCCCTTACATGTTTACAGCTGCCAATCCAGAGCATTTTTCATTTGTACATTTCACATTGAAGTTATTATATGAGAGATCTCTGCCACATAACAAATAATAAAAATAATATTAAAGAGTAATATAAAATTATTTTTGAATTGAGATAATTTTTTAGTATTATATTAAAATTTTAATAATCAAACGATCATGATTTAAAATCTCACATAACAACCTAAACTTTTCCATTTAAAGATAGCAAAAAATATAAATTATTTCATGAGATCTCACCTACTAGCTTAAGCTTTTGGGTTAAATTAATTTTTTAACATGGTATCAGAGTCTTGATGACCAAGCAGTCACGGGTAGTATGAGCATGTACAAGTTTCAAGTCCAAAGAGCTTTCACTTGAGGAGATATGTTAGAGAATAATATAAATCATATCCTGAGACCTCATCTAACAGTTTAAATTATTGAGTTGAGATGAATCTTTGACACTACGATGAGCAAGAAGAAGGACAAATTACATTGTACAAATAATACATTGCTAATGCACTCTAGCAAACTTTAAAAAGGATATTACATCAAAATTGATAAATGGTGAATTGTGGGTTTGACATGTTTTAATAAGGGGTTAAGCATGAATAAGTTTATTTTAATATCTGTGCATGAAAGTTCTGTATGAATATAGTTTTCCAATTATTGTTCAGTGTACATTGATTTTCTATGATTCCTAAGATCTTCTACATAAACAAACTATTGAAATTCAAGGAGGCTACGGGTGACTGATCAATCAAATGAAATGAAATTTTTTTGACGTTATTGAATCATATTTCCATAACTATAACTTAAGTAGACAATTGCAAATTAATAAGCTTGCAGAATTGGATGCTAATCTACGATCTTACGCTTTAGGATAGGAAGATGGCTTCGGCTTCTTAGTGATCCAGGAAGGAAGCTTAGTAAGTTCGTTGCTTGTTAAAAATCTAAGCAGGAAACACCAACCCATCAGAAACACTGGTTGACCAGCTGGTTTTGTTATATATAAGAAGAAATTAAAAACATACAACTTATTCAGTTTCTGAAATGATTCTGGAACTCCACCACTTAAGTTGTTGAAGCTCAAATCACTGCAAGACAAAGCAAAAACGCATCAAATCTTGGTTCGATACTAATCAACATTGATAACTTGAGATGGAATTTTATGTTGAAGTTTTGATGCCCACAGACTAAAACAACTCAACATTATTATGAAGAAAGAACACGTACAGGTATGATAATTCAGGCCACTTGCCAATGTATTCGGGTATTGAACCATTAATTTTGCAATTTCTCAGAACCCTGCAGAAATAATGGAAGAAGTAAGGGAATCTATATTTGTAGATTAACAACTTAAATTTGCTAGATAATTTTATTTTTTTAAATATATTTTTCGGTTCATGGAAGGATCTAATGGTTCTTGAGCGATACAAAAAGAGGTAGCTCTCTCAATTTTTAAATCTCATCCCTCCTTTTTCAGGGCTTGAACTTCTGGTCTACTGGTGGAAATCTCAAGCTTAACAGCTGAACTATACCTTCGTGGACAAATGTAATAAGAATTGCTAAGGTAAAACTTTTGGCTCCAATGAAGAAAAACGAATACTCACAAGTAAATCAAACTTTCAGGTATTACTTCACGTTTTGGGAAAGATATTCCAGGATTACTTACGTCACTGACCAACCTGGAATAATTGAACAATACTTTAGAATTCATTAATAAGAAAACAGCATGTTTCATTTGTATCTGAACATGTAAATAAAACAAAATGCATGGCATCACAGCACTGCACATACAATCTCTGTAATTTTGGCAGACTAAAAGTTTCTGCAGGCAGATTCCCTTCAAAATTATTTCCTATAAGAATCCTGAAAAGTACACAATGGACCGGTCAGCTAAATTCACCAAATTGTTTTGCTTTGTAAATTTAATTAATAGACTATAACATTTAGCTTTGCTATCATTTGCAGAAATATATATTTATATATATACAAGTCAAAGAAGACTTACAGTTTAGTGAGGTTGACCCAATTTCCAATATAACTAGGCATCTGACCAGACAAATAGTTTCCACCTACTGCACTGCTTTGGCCCAAACCGTTAAATAAAATAATTAAAATAGCAATAGAAAAAAATTAAAGGAAAACTCACAAGGTTTCCAGATGGATAAGTTTGTCAAAAGTGTCAGGGATCCTCCCAGTAAATTTGTTTGCTGTCAAGTAGCTGGAAAAAATTAAAGCTGTTAGGTCAAGGCCACAGATAAGACAAAGTATTATAATTAATCTCTTGTCATTTGTTTTTGAAATTGGTTCAGCCCTACATTTTGTTGTCAAATGTCAAACAATTATGGAACTAGTGTTAGTAATTAGTATGAAATAAGGTAGAGGAGTCGTATGATCAGATAGAAGTTGAGGCCTTGAGGGGCTACTCTTTCTTCTCTTGGGATATTTTTAAACTCCAAATTTTCAAAGGAGAGTTTGAACTTGTGATCTCCTTGAATGTGCAAGAGGCTCACTGCTACAAGGCCAGAAATTAACCTGTAGGTAATCCTTCCTCATCTAGTATTAATCAAGGGGTCAGGAGTTCGACTTCCCCGTGATTATGAACAAAAACATAAAGAAAAAGAAATTTACAGGTGTTGAAGATCGACCAAATTCCCAAGCTCCTCCGGAAGTTCGCCATCAAGATTATTGTCATCCAGATTCCTTTTTCCTCCAAGTAAACAGACAAAATAGTGGATTATTCATAGTACACTTGAAAGTGAAACTAAAAAAGTGGTGAGTCTACTTTTCTTACAAAAACTGAAGAACAGTCAGTTCTCCTAATTCAACGGGAATATGTCCTGATAACGAGTTACTGTAAAGATCCCTGCAAATCGAATGATATATTGTGTAAGAGAAATCAATAGGAAATCATGTAGAATGAAAAAAGCAGTGAAGATCAGAATTATCCGTACAGAATATTTAGGGAAGATAGTGTGCCCAAAGCTTCAGGTATAGTACCATTGAGGAAGTTTAGGCGGAGAATGCTGTGACAGGAAGATGAACAGATATTAACACACATTATTTAGTCCCATCACTCTGATCTATTCTTTAATTGTTCTATCATAAGATTTACCTTTTGCTTTTCTGTCAGCTAAGAAACAAATATCAAACCAAATTTCCCTTTTTCTTTATTATCTGAACATACAAGCAGGAAAACTTCATACAACTTTTAAGAACCCAATCTTCATCCGACGGGTTGCACAATTGAAGGAGCATGGAATTTTGTTTCGAAAAATTCCTAGCAGTTTGGGCGCTCAATCAACTAGGATGTTAAAATCATAGCCTCCTCTCACCACCATATCCTTCTCTTCCCCGTATGCAGGCTGAAGGTAAAGACCATAGTTATCAAACCCGGCCTGACCCGGTAGGTCAACCAAGGACTAGAGTGACCCGAGGCCTTGAAAGAGTCTGTTTCATTCAAAACTTGGGCTTGCAATTGGCCCGGGAAAAACTGTTCGACTCGTTGGGTCAACTCGAAACTTGGGTGTCCCAACAAAACCTGGTAGAGATTTAGTTTTTTTTTTTTCAAATGTATTTTTCCCCCTAGGACCTTCTTTTTTCATCATTTTTATTTGATTACTAATCCATATCAAAGTTCACTATATAAATACTAGAAGAATGTTTTATTTTTTCAATGTGAGATTTGAAGCCCATTAATATATATACTCTATGTTCACAAGAAAAAAAAGTTGTGTTTTTTAATGTAGGATAAAAAAAAAACCTTTTTAATTTAAATATTTCAACTTAAAAGGATAAGATAGTATTTTTCCAATGTGGGATAAAAAGAACCTTTTGAAATAATATTTTAGCCTATATTCACATGGAATTTTTCTTAATTTTTTTCATATTAAATATTAAAACATCAAATATTTTTTTAAAAAAATTTCTCGGGTCCACCTGTGTGACCCGATACCGGACCCCATAGCCAGGTCAACCCCTGGGCCGAGTCTGATAACTATAGTAAATATAGTAAACAAACACAGAACATAGATATTTGATGAGCGAAAAAGGTTGCAGATGTGAACCTTTAAATTCACAGCTTTATTCTCTCTAAAAATATTATTGATAAAGTTTGTCTTCTAAAGAAGTTTACAAAACCTTAAATAGGTCTAAAACCCTACCTCAATTAGAAAACAAATAAAAATCTGAAAATACAAAGGAAATAACCATAAACCCCAAAATAAACTAGGGAATTCGAAAAAAACAAGGAAAATACCAAGTCGGGGCCCCGGAGGGAGATTTTTTATATCTAAAAATTTGATGGTTCTCGTAGCAATATAGGGCTATAATTGAAAAAACAACCTTTAAAACTCCTATAAAAATTTGAACTCGATCCAACGATCGAATCAAAAGTTATGGCCTTTTTAAATCACCATTCTGGTCTAGAGCGATCAGATCTTCTCTTGAGCCTTAACCTGTTTCATTGATCCATAAACATATCTACTAGGCCATCCATATAATTTGTTTGGGGTAGATCATCATCTAGTTGTAGCATATCTACACCTGACTGCTCAGAATTACTAGTTTTCTTAACCCTGACTACATCATCCTTTAAAAATGCATATCTCTCCCAAAATATATACGTGTAAACATGGTTAACAAGAAAAAGGTATTAAGATCCAATAGCTAGATAAGATACAAGAAAATCCAACGATGGAAGAAAGAAGAGGAGAAATAGGTGGCATGAAATTCCAAGTAGAAAAAAGAAAAGAGAGGAAAAAATAGGACACAGTAGATACATCAAAACTTTGATTATAACAATCCCAACACCATTACAAAGATTTCAATGAGATTAATCTATAGTATTAACAAAGGTCATTGTATGAGGCGATAATGAGCCACACGTGCCATCTAAAGACGACAGGTAGCTCACTAACAATGCACTTTCCAAGAAAAAACTCTACCAAATGGCCAAAGTTTATACCCATTTAGGTTTGACCTAAAAGGCTAGACTTTTTACTCATTGGGGTCAAGCCCAAAAGCCTAGACTCTCTAAGCATTAGGGCTAGGCCCAAACATTTAGTAATCCTAGTTGTTTGGGCTTGACTTGAATGACTAGGTTTCTCTCTCTCTCTCTCTCTCTCTCACACACACACACACACACATATTTATCATCACCAACTTCTTTACCAAAGGTACAACAAGCACCACCACTAATGATAAGCACCAATTTTTTCACCAATGACACATTAGTTATTCTTCACTCTTCACAAGGTAAGCTGACATGTAAATTTTCAAGAGACCAACATTGGCCCAGACCATGTTGCATACACAAACGTAACTATACGTAGACACAAAATCACGGTCACACCATCTCTCTTTACACACACACTCCTTTTACATGTCGTGATGTGCTTAGTTTTGAATGTCTTTATAGGTTTATGGTATCACAAATATAGTGATTTTTGGTATCTATTGTCATCATGTTCTGTATATTTTTGTTTGTATTCACCTTTAATAGATGTTGTTATGCTTTTTCTTACACACACACACACACACACACACACACACACACACACACTCCTTCTACATTCATTAACTTAAGCATCAAAGGGTTGCCTATACCAATAAAAGGATTTGTTTGGATGGAATGAATACCAATTACCAATCTAGGATGCATGATGTAGCCGAACTTAACAAGTGATTCTGAGAAATCAAGTGTGAATTTGCCATAACTAGATGATGATCTATCTCAGATAGTTTACATGGATAGCCTAGCAGATATGTTTATGTACTGGGACTAGTCTAGACCCAAGAGGAGGTTTGGTCGTTCTAAACCAGAATGATGGCTTAAAAATGCCATAATTTTTTATATGATCGTTGGATCGGACTTAAATTTTTAATGAGTTTCTAGAGGTTGTTTTCCTTGTAGTAGCCCTACGGCGCTATGCAGGCCATCAGATCTTGAGATATAAAAAACCTCGCTTGAGGGCCCTAGCTTGGGCAATTTTGTTATTTTCCTTGTTTTTCTTGGATTTCCTGCTTTATTTTGTATTTTATAGTTATTTCCTCTGTATTTTTATTTTGTTTTCTAGTTGAGATAGAATTTATAGTCTATTTAAAATTTTGTAAACCTCCTATAGAAACAAACTTTATTAGTCATTATTATTTTTAAAGAGAATAAAGCTGTAAATTTAGAGTTCATATTTAGAACCATTTTCGCTCATCAAATTTATATGTTTTGTATTTGTTTGTTGTATTTACATTCTATCTACATCAACACAACCATGTAAAATCCAGACTTGATCAATTCAAATTGTCTTTCATTATTAAGAAAGGGTAATGAAGACTGTCTGTCCCAAAGTATTTGTGCATGGGACAAGGAGCGAGGACCTGATTGTAATGCTCGGAGACGCAGTTTCAACCCTCGTACCCTTGTCAGCAGCAAGAGGGTAACGAATTACAGAAGATAAACGGGTGAGAAAGAATATTCCAATCTAGTATGCAAAGAATATAGTTGTAGAAAGAGAGACGTTTACAGCTCTATACCACTTTTTTGAGTTTTGAATTTTTTGACAATAGAAAGCATGAACAAGTACGCAAAGATTATAGTTGGACTTTTAATTTTAAACATTTTAATTTATGATAAATTTAATTATCATAAACTATCTTTTGTTAAATAATAGATTTCTCTGATCCGTTTTTTAGCCATGACCGCACATGGCGGTCACGAGATAGTTTTAAAACGTATCCCCCTCATCTAAGGGTGTTTGGCTTGAAGGTGTGGTGGTTTTTTTTCAAAGGTACAATACATTTTAAATACAAACCACACCTAACCACATCTTCAAAAGCTATAAAAACATGTTTTTTACTCAAAAAAAATACAAGTTATCTCTTCTCCAAACACTCTCTGATGAAAGGTAAAACAGGATTATTGATTGATTGACATATGTTAATAACAGTCAAAAAAGGCTTCTGAAAATAAAAATACCATAAACAAAAGAAAGAAAAGATAACACAAAAAAGGAAAAAAAAAATAGTAGAAGATGTTCTGCTATGGCCCAGAATTCTTAATCATCATGTTTTTAAGGAGAAAGACTTACATGATGTTCAAGTATTGACAATCACTTATGCTGTCTGGTATAGGTCCAGTCAATTTATTCCTTGAAAGATCCCTGATTTTTAACACATTTTCCGAATGAAGATACGTAAATTTATGTAACCAAGACCAGAGGTATTAAACAAGAGGTAGCATAAATACAATTATAATTATAATTGACTTACAAATAGCGAAGCGATTGTAAACCTGACAGATTCAGAGGGATGGTACCATCAAGATTGTTGTCTGCAAGATTGCTGTTCAGGTGAAATTACCACACCAGAAGAAAACGACTCTCAGTTAATTCCAATGGATACAATCGTATGTCTATTGGCACAGCTTTTCTACATTAAATGAAAAATCCACCCATTATAATCACTAGATAAACTAGTATATTTGTACCAACAGTGTAATCTCCTCCTACTTCATAACTGCTAGCGATTTCTTATCCATCTTGACTGGCAAGACCAGTTAGCACAGGCTCATATTGATGGAGCAAAATTTTACATTTTTTTTCAAGAAAGAATATTTGTTTTTGGGCAAGAGAATTCATGTTATCAAGAGAGGGCCAGAGACAAAAGAAAGAGAGTCAATCTTCCAAATCAAGAATAGGATACAGCTCCTTTGAAACAAACTAGTGAATTACGTATGAACTAGCAAAAAACAACTAGCAATAGAGAAGGACAAGGGAGAGGTTCAGTTTAGACAATTCTAAAATTCGAACATATCATTGGCAATCCAGAAATTTGAGGAACATAGAACTTAGAGTTGAAGCCGCAATCAAATCGCATCCAAGTAAGAAACTCATAAGTCTAAAACAAACATGATAAAAGAGACAAACTCGGCGAAAAAGGTTAATGCAGTTTAAAACGGAGAAAATTAATTAAACCCAAATTCAACTGGAAGCAAAACTATATAAGACTTACAGAATTCTCAGACTCTGCAACGTTGTCAGGCTAGGAGGTATAGACCCGGTTAAGAAATTGCTTGAAAGGTCCCTGATTTTTGCACAAAGTCATTGTACAATTAGAAATGAGCAAAGCTATGCCATCATTTATACATATAGAACCGCTAATCATAGCCTTAACATGCAATTTTATGAGACTCCGTGAATTCCCTAGCGAGGAAGCAATTCCACCAGAAAGCTTATTACAGGTGTTTAGCTTAACAGGCACAGCATATAATACAGTAGTCCAATATGGGAATACTGAAAAGTGAGATGGAGTGATGGCACTTACAGTACTCTCAAGTTCTTAAAGAGACTTATTGAAGAGTGAATTAACCCATCCAACATTTTGCTTGCCAGGTTTCTGTAAAAGAAATTGAAGTGATTCAGATAGAAAGGATTAATTTTAAGCAGGTTTCATGCAATCTTCATCGTTTCCGTTTCCATAGCTCTGTACATACATTGCAGTGACCCAACAAGCTGATCGGTTTTTGGTGTTGTCACAAGAACATCGAATCTCGGCATCCATGTTGGTAGAACAAATCGGATACGATAGGGGGAACTGCGTTGTGTTCCTGGACTGCAAACTCTTGAAAAGGAGTCGAAGAGTACGTGCTGCCAAGGTTTGAACACAAAAAAACTCTTTTTATCAAATCCGACTAAGATCTTCTCATGTTCAAGATAAAAAGACTCAATCGACCTAACTATAAACATACATTTATGGGTTAGAATGACCAAGATCTGTATTTTACACAAGAAATGTTAACTAATAAAGTTAAAAGTGATGGATTGAATCATTAGACCTCAGCAATATTGCGTATGCATAACCTTTTTTTTATAAATACTATATAAAAAGAAATCAAAGTAATAATATTTATTAGCATTCCCAATTCCTAGCTGGTCTCGGTTAATAGGGTTTCTTGGCGTGTGTGTGTGTAAACACTATATTCTATTTATTATGATAGGTTTCGTTTCTTAATCAATTTATTCGTTAGAAATTCTTTGATCTTCTATCTCCATGCTTTAACCACATCCTGCATCATTAAGGTTTTGTTGGAGCTAAATTGTGGAAAACAGTTAAATACATATTCAATCAAATATCTTAGAAAGAAAAAGAGATCGTTTAATTTGTACCTTCAGCATCTGTAAGGGCACCAATTGTAGTGTTATCACCATTAGCTGTAATGTTTGTAGTGCCATTATTGACTTTAGCCCCGTTGCCAAGTTGCCAGAGAAGAAGAAAGTTGAAGAAGAGAAGTCTAATAACTAGTACTACTGACAATTCAGAATCCATTTGTTTTGATTCAACTCCACCTCACTAATGTGCTTTGCCCCGATTTCATATCCTTAGTGTGCCTCTATATAAACACAAATAAAAAAACATATCTGAACAGGAAAAAAAGCCACCTCACTCCATGTGTAAAATGCCCCCTTTTCCCCATCATTGGAAGCCACCAGTTGGACTCGTGGATACTGTTTCAGCTAAAAGTCGCGTTGAGCAAGCCATCCGTCTATGTAGGAAAAAAACAAAGAAAAGAAAGAAAACAGAAGCTAGCTTGTGACAGAAAACAATGGTAAACTAATCAAAAGTGAGATGCTAAACCAATATATAGCAATATAATGCTTTGTTCTCTTCAAATACTTTGTTATTTTTGTCTTCCAGAAGTAATCATCAAATGAAAGAAATGATTCCACAACGTCAAGGTGGGGAACTCAGGACTGATAAGATACTGGATAGCAAGAAAAGAGGAAGACTTCTTTTGGAAAGGAACTAAAGTAATTGCTTCTACGTAGAGTAATGCCTTTACTTTCTTTACTATATGTATTTTGTTCCTTTAAATTGCCCCTGACTCCGACAGAAATAAATCACAAAGAAGAAAGAGAAAAGGGTAATGAGAAAACAAAGAAAGAAAGAATAAAAATGATTGAAAGAAAATAAATGGAATCCTAGTTATGTATTTCTCTATGCGTCAGTTTTCATGTTGCTCTTATGGTTTTCATAATCATTGAGAATGGCTTTCATGAGCTCAAGTTTCTTGTGCATTTTCTGCAACAGATTCTTAAAACCAAATATAACATCAGCTCTGCTTATGATAGCTGCATGCGACAACTTTTCTGTGAGTGTTTGAATCATGGCGTCTACCACTGCTCGTACTGTACCTGAAATATTTATATTATAGGGTAAGCCATCTGAGTTCAGAATCATAAATCAAAAAAGCAGAAAATAATTACGATGACCACCTGAAGACAGATTTCTTCAGATTGCATATATAGCTCACTGTATTTAGATTTTAATAATTGATTGGTTTATTAATGAAGCACATATTTAGATAATGACCGAGAGAAACATAGTGAAATTTAAAGAACTAGAAAAAAATTGGAAAAAAAATTCAATTATAACATTAGAATATATATAAGCTTCTCTTTCCTGCCTGTATTTACCCAAAAATAAATGCCTTAAAGCACTGCTTATTATTGATGACACCAAAGATGAATGATTATTTGTTGGGCTTATATTTAAGAGCCTAATCAATTTTAAAACGTTTTAGAGATGAAAGAAGGAGGAAAATATAAAATAATCTCAAGTAAAGGTGATATCAATTGAATAACCAGCAACTTACAGCTGCCTATCCAGCAATGGATTGATGAAAAAAACTTAACCTGCACGGACAAAGACAGGTTTGTCAATTGGAGGACATTAAGCTCAATTGAATAATCACTTATAGTCAAATGCTTCTGGAACTATTCAAATGGATATTATATCATGTTTATTTTTATATTTTAAAAGTATTTTTTAAAAAAATTAATTTAATCTTTTTAATGTTTTAGATTATTTTGATATGCTAATATTAAAAATAATTTTTTTAATATTAATGTAATTAGATTTGGATTAGATTAAACTAATTGAGTCAGAGAAAATTTATTAGATTAAAATCTTTTGTGGTTCAATTAAAAACCCAGCTCAAATAAGGCTCAAAGACTTATGTTTTATCAGGATCAACTCGCCAAAATCAGGCCTGCTGCCAAGTGAGAGCTTCTAGGCTTGTAAACCGAACAATTTCTGACGACGGTAGAGAAGTCAAGTGTGGCTTGAAATGATGCAAACAGGAGAATACAAATGAAAGAAAGGAGACGAAATATGGTAATGGGCTATCAAAAAAAGAAAAGAAAAAAAAAGAACGAGGGAACCGCAACGTCATGCAAGGTGCAGTATACTTGTAAAAGTTGTCGTAAGAGCAGCAATGCGAGTGATTCGGTGTCTTGATGACCATAGACTCAATAAAACTTGGGAAAGCATCACACCTTTCTTAAAAGGAAAAAAACATTGTAGAGCCAATTAATTAAAGTTTCTAATTCTTACATGGAAATGATTGATGTGAAGAAAAGAACATATAGTAGCCCAAAACACAAGGAAAGGATAATTGAAGCTTAAGCCTCACTTCAAATTTCAGATTTTTCAACGTTTTTAAGAAAATGAAATCCTCTGCTCTGAGTAAAACTAGGCCTAGGGACTAGGTAGAAATATGACAATGAAAACCCAATAAAAGAGAGCATATGGGCTAGATAAGTTTTCTTCCAACCATTTATGATACAGCAGAGGAAGAAAATATGAAAGAAATAAGAAATAATCTTACATTTGGAAACAATCGCTAGATACAAGATATTTTAGCTATCAAAGGAAGGAGCTGAAAAAAAACTGTGGGTGGAGGATAAGAGGGCTGCTTTTGTCGTGGCAGCAGTACTCTTCTCTTTATCTTGCAAACTGTACAATAATCTTCCTGTATTTCCAAGAGCTAAAGGGAAATCTCTACATCCCAGCTAAGTCCTACGGCTTAATCATCATCCACATTGCGTCTCTTTGCTTGCCACGAGACTTGACTTGAAAGAACCATCCATAACTATATGTTACAGTTTACAGCTATTAAACTTCTCCATTTGTCCCAAAAACATAAGCTCCTGCAATGACATAAATTTAGCATCCCAAATTTTGTTTTTCCTCGTGAAAAAGAAAAATCAACCTCAAAGAAATGATCAAGCTTACCTAGTGTAGGCATGAGAAGAGATAATGCAGCAATGCCAAAAATCTTAAGTGGCAGTCCTGTCTTGATCATGTCTTTGATCTCAATATGCCCTGTAGTGAACCCAACA